>Ga0115002_10003975_pt1 | contig 18172 bp, 16 predicted proteins | sample ArcticOcean_MG_C_8_FD_89576 | JGI IMG/M metagenome (GOLD analysis project Ga0115002, IMG submission 89576) | Marine microbial communities from western Arctic Ocean - ArcticOcean_MG_CB11_86 | ecosystem: Environmental > Aquatic > Marine > Oceanic | place: Arctic Ocean: Canada Basin | collected... | reverse complement strand
CCAAGTCGCTGACCAGTCATCCCGGGTCAATTCTGGATACCGGCGCATCGGGCTGACAAAGCCGTCCCCCGGCAGTTGTGGAACCCGGGGAGTGGTCTTCATCGGGGGGCTGACATCGATCTCGACGGCGCGAACGGACTTGATTTTCATGTTGCGGCTTACTCCATTTGTGGCGATTCGGATGCTGCTCAGCGCCGGGATTCTATGCCGTCACGGGTGCCAGCGCGCTGCATTCGCGGCCCATAAACCCGGGAATCCCCCAAAAACAAAGATCGAGTAACCGGATTTCGGGTCTTGACGGTGTGTCCCTACTACAGATCATTGCTATGCTGCGACCCTGCCTATCGAAAACCCCGGAACCCCGCGCAAGCTGCCATGACAACCGAACCCAACGCGAGCGGTGACACCGCAACGCACAACGAAGAGAGCCCCGCTGATCACAACCGGTCGCTGGCTGACGCTTTGCGTAGCGTGCCCATATTTGCGGAACTATCAGAAGCAGACATGACCACTCTCGCCTCGGCGATCACGGTGCAAAGCCTTGAGAAGGGCGAAATGCTGTTCAAAGAGGGTGATACCGGGGCCTTGATGGCGTGATAACCGCCGCGGACTACCCCGAGGGAGGAGAGTGGCGAATAACCCGGCTTCCCTAGGTAGTCGAAGTAAGGAAAGTACACACACTTCTTGACGGCGGCGCTGACACGAAAGAATTCAACACCGACGTGACCTTGATGGCAGACACGTCCGGGTCGACGCTGCTGAACGGGAAGATGTCGGCGGCCGGTGACGGCATGGAACGCGCCTTTGCGTCCATGAGCCGAGCCAACCGCGTCGGAATGGTTACGTTTGAGAACGAGGTCTCGGTATCGGTCAAGATCGCCGCGTACCTGTAGACGGGCGTTAAGCCGCGACTAGACCAGCCCGGCGACCTGCATCGCTGCTCGAATAACCTCATGGTCGGCGTCCGTCACCGGAAGGTTCGGCGACCGAGGTGATCCGCCGTCGTAACCCAGAATGTCGAGAGCGGCCTTAATGCCGGCGGCGCCGCGGTCGAGAATCTGTTGATCGGCTTCCATTACCCGGGTCTGAACCGCCTGCGCTGTAGCCAGATCGCCCTTCATAACGCTTGAGATGATCTTTAGGCACTCGGCGGGAGCCACGTTCCCGAACATGAGGCAGGCCCCGTTCGCTCCGATAGCGCTCATCGCAAGCAGGAGCACACCGTTACCAAGCCAGAACGGCTTGTCCGTCGTTACGAAGTTACGTACCCGGGCTTCAAACCGAACATTGCCCGAAGCGATGTAGCCAAACACGTTGTCGATATCGACCAGATCGCCTATCACTTCGGCAGGAGCACCGACCGGAGCTTCGCCGCCGTGGAACGCTCCCGGCGCCATCTGGTGGATGATGACAACCGGCGCAGGCACCCGGGGAACGACCTGTTCAAAGTAGCCGCTTACGTTTGGCGTGAGCTTGGGAATCCGTATCCGTATCATTTCAGCCCCGGCCTCAACCAATGCCTCGGCCGTGCGAATGGAATCCGTTATGGATGAGCTATCCACTCCACCAACGATGAACTTCTCGCCCCCACGGGCGTCGTTAACCGTACGTACGATTTCAAGCCTTTCGGCCTCGGAAAGAAACTGCTCTTCGCCGTTCTCAGAGTTCAACACGAACCCGGAAAGCGGCGTCTTCAACCACCTCTCAACGTTGCGCTCGATAGCGGCATGATCGACCGAATCATCGGCCTTAAACGGCGTAGGACTGGGCGCGACGACGATTGGATTGGTGGTTGGAATCGGCATGCAGTGGATCTTCTCGGCTAGGTAGGGGGATTAAGAGAGCAGATAAACCAGGGAAGACGCCCACTCAACCTTCGACGTGCCCAATAGATGGGCACAACGTGGCGACATCGAAATACGAAGCCGTATGACCCCGGATCAAACGGAAAATGGCGCCCCCGGAGGGAATTGAACCCCCGACCAACTGCTTAGAAGGCAGCTGCTCTATCCGCTGAGCTACGAGGGCGAGAACGCCTGAACGTCCCTAACAGGATATCGGGAGCAGGTCACACTCGTCTACGCGTCCATACGTGCTCACGAACCGGATTCACACGATGTATCTCCCGGTCGGGCGTTGCCCGCTGGCTTCGTACATCCCGTACAGGTAACTCCTGCGTCGTCCGGACGGGCCCAGATAGATCGGCCGAACATATCGGCTGACAACCCATGACGGCCCCGTACTTCACGTTTACGTGGGCGAGGGTATAATCCCCGCAAACGCCGATGGCCTGGAACTACGTTTAGAGCTAGTTGGGCTTTGAAGCACTGCGAACAACTGGATATTTCTGCCGGACATTTCTGGCCGATACGCCCGCCAAATAGGAGGCAGTGATGACCTCGAAGGTCTATTTCATGGACGCCCGCAGCGACTCTGCAGATACGAGTCTCATAGCGAAGACGCTGACCGTATTTGACGCCGCAGGGCTCGACAAGCTGGTCAACAAGGGCGATGTCGTCGCCATCAAGGTCCACTGTGGTGAGTGGAACAGCAGTGCATACCTGCGACCCGTATACGCACGGGCGCTGGCGGATCGCATCAAGGAACTCGGCGGCCGCCCCTTCGTCTGCGACACCACGACCCAGACCTACAACCCCTACGGAAGCCGGGCGACAGAACTTGACCTTCTGGAGACCGCATCCCGAAACGGGTTCAACGCCCTCACGCTTAACTGCCCATTCATCTCCGCAGACGGCTACGTCGGCACCAGCGACTACCGGGTCGACATTCCGGAGGGCTACATTCTCAAGGAAGCCTTCGTCGCACAGGCGATCGCCGCAGCCGACGTCCTGATCACCCTGACCCACTTCAAGGGCCACGGCATGGGCGTCATCGGCGGAGCGCTCAAGAACCTGGGCATCGGCGCACAGTCCAAGCGCGGCAAGTTCAACGTCCACATGGGCCGCCACCCGAAGTACGGCGCGGGCGATGCGATGGAGTTCCACCCGGAGAATTTCCAGGGCAAGGCCAAGGACCCGGACTGGACCATCCTTGAAGACTGCTGCCCGCTCAGCCTGTTTGAGGTCACCGACGACGATGAACTCAAGTGGGACCGGGAGCGCTGCATCAACTGCCTGGGCTGCATGGGAATCATGAACCCTCGTGGAATCTTCCGGCCAAACCTGGCCAACTTTGACGCCACTGACGCGGCGATTGCAGACGGCGCTCTCGGCGTCGTGAAGGCGGTTGGCCCCGAGCGCTGTGGCTTTATCACGGTCGCAGTCGACGTGTCACCGAAGTGTGACTGCGCCGGCTTCTCGGACGTTCCGATCGTTCCGCACCTTGGTGTATTCGCAAGCATGGACCCGGTCGCAATCGACCAGGCATGTGTCGACGCCGCCCAGCACGCGCCGGGCATCCCCGGATCTCTTGCAGAAGAGGTCGGCGTGGACGCACCGGGCGATCGTAAGTTCGACCTGGCTGGCTCCTCCATCGAGGGCGCAAGCGAGCAGACGACGATCAACACGGCTGTCGTGAATGGACTCGGCTCTCGAGAGCACGAGCTCATTCACGTCGAACGGGCAGGAGCCGAGAAGTTCCGATTCCCGCTCGACACACGACCGACTCGGCAGCGCTTCCAAAAGATGTTCGAGAAGTTCCAGCCGTTCCCGTTTGACCGCTACGACACACGCGGCTTTAACCGTCTGCCAGAGGTGGACCTGGATGCCGTCAAGGGCCACTCCGGCCCGACGGTGGACCCGCACTCGCACGGCGACGCCCCGTACCACGGCGATGGTGTGTGGCACCCGGGCATGGAGGAAGCAGCCGGACACAGCGGTATGAATCCGACCGACTCGGACAAGGCCGAGACACCAGCAGGCGACGACTAGCCGGCCGCGTGCGGCTTTCATTCATATAGGTCCTTGAGATCATTAGAGAGAGGTGTTCCCTGAAAGGGGAGCGCCTCTTTTTTGGCCTTGCCTCTGAGCGATTTTTCGGCCATCCTGAAGGCGTTACGTCTGGGCCTCTCCTTAATAAGTGGGGCTAAGGACAGATTTCATGAATTCATCCGCTACCGGAAATGCCGGTGTCGGTGCATTACGACCAGTAAACCGAAACATCCCCCAAATACAAAAAATCAAGGAGAACGATCCAGTTGGCCAGGGCACAAGATCAGCTCGACGAAGCGATCGGCATTATTCGTGAGACCGCCGGCGGGCTTGACGATGACCTCAAAGGACGCTCAGAAGCAGCGGCTTCAGCGATGGAAGTCCACCGCGAGAAGTTCTTTTTCAATTCACTTACAGGACTGCCGTTTGCCGTGAAGGCAAACCGAGGCGCCAAGGCGTTCGCCGCCTCCGCCAGCGACACCACCGTCGCCGTGCTAGAAGCGGTCGCTGCGGAGATCGACGACAAGGCTGATGCTCCCGGCACGGTCCTGACCTAACACTTGTCGACAATACTGGTAACTGGCGGGGCCGGCAGCATGGGCCGCCTTGTCGTCGGCAATCTGCTGGAACAGGGCCACACGGTCCGGGTATTCGACCTGCCGACGGTCAATTACGAAGGTCTGGAAGGCGAGCTGCGCGTTGAGATTGCACGGGGCGATCTGACGAATCCTTCCGATGTGGGAAACGCATGTGACGGCGTAGACGCCATTGCACATCTCGCGGCCATCCTACCGCCGGTCGCGGAGGCCAAACCTGAGCTAACCCGCCACGTGAATATCGACGGCACCCGTGTGGTTGTGGAAGCGGCGCTTGCTAAATCGCCATCGGCCCGACTTGTGTTGAGCTCGTCCGTAAGCGTTTACGGGGACACGACACCGCAGGGCGATGAGATCACGGTGCAGCGAGATGCAAACCCGGACGATGTGTACGCAGCGTCCAAGGCGGAGTCCGAACAGATCGTTGTCGAGTCGGCTCTCGACTGGGTCGCGCTCAGGATTTCCGGCGTCGCAGTGCCCGTATTTCAGGAACCGCCAGCAGAGTGGCCATTCACACGGGACGAACGGATTGAGTTCGTCCATCGTGACGACGCCGTTTCAGCACTGTCGGTGGCACTCACAGCGCCCAACGCTGGACGCAACATCTTCAACGTAAGTGGCGGCCCGACCTGGCGTATGTCAGGCGAGAAGTACGTCACCGACTACTACGAACTGGTCGAAGCAGACCCCGCGATGGCCATCTACCAGGCCAACCCCGGCCACTTCGACTGGTACCAATCAGCAGACGGCCAGGCAGCATTGTCGTACCAGAACACGCCGTACGAGCGGTACCTGGAGCAGATCCAGGAAGACATCATGAAGATGCTCGAGGGGTAAGACGGGAAGGCGCGTTGAGGCGGGTGTGTGCCATCATATGCATAGTCGGACAATACGCTCGCACACTGTGATCCTGAGCCCGAGACGAAGGATCTCCCGACTAGCACTCCACCAGATGGCTAATCCACGTACCCCTCGTCCCGCATCACGCCCCTAAGGCGTTAACTCCCTATTCACCGTCCTCATCCTCACGTCTCCGCGCCCGCATCTCTTCACGCAATCGACGTACCTGCCTTCGATCCCGCCATGCGGCGATCATCCACGTGACGCCCGCAGCGCCCAATCCGTACAACGCGAATATCGGCAGGGGAAGGGATCGGCAGGCTAGTACGGTCCCTTGGTCAGAATTGCGCTTTCCTGCTCTATTGCTCAATCGGACTCGTCCGTGTTCGAGGTGGGCGCTGCAAGAGCAGCCTCGCGGGATTCCGCCCGAATCTCTCGCACCCTGTGCCAGACGAACCAGCTGACTAATCCGAGAATGACCAAGATGATCGGGACATCGAACGGGCGGGTGACGGACCTGATGTCATCGTAATTAGCCCCCAGAAAGTAGCCCCCGAGCGCCAGTCCGAAGGTCCATGGCAGCGCGCCCACAAACGTGAATAGCGCAAACTTCCACACGTTCATACGAGCAATTCCGGCGGGGATGGCGATGAACCCGCGCACTCCCGGGATCATCCGGGCGACGAACACGGTCAGGTCGCCACGGGTCTCAAACCAGCGATCGGCACGATCCAGGTCTGCGTTTGTTATCAAGAGGAACTTCCCGTACTTCTCTATTAATGGGCGCCCGCCAACGCGCGCGACGTAGTACTCGATAAGCGAACCGGCCAGACTCCCAACCGCGCCGGCCAGTCCTACCAGCACCACAAAGGCAAAGCCGAGGTCTTTCTCTTCGACAAGCTTCCAACCGGCGAGCGGCATCACGATCTCGCTGGGGAGAGGGATCGCCGTGCTCTCGATGGCCATCAGGCCTATGACGCCGAACCACCCAATTGCGTCGAAGACATTGGTGACGAACTCGAGAACCCAGGTCTCGGTGCCATTGATCAGGTCGCGAATGAAATCGATGGCGGGTTACTCCGGTCGCTGTTGGTTGGTGAGTCGATGTTCGGGCAGGGGAGGGCAGTGGTCTTCATGATCGCTTCTCCCCCGGGTTATTCGCCCGGAGAAATCTGAAAAATCAGGATATGAGTCTAGCAAAGCTACGATGCGCGCTCATTCTCCGGAGGAATCGGCCATATCGGGTGGTTTGAACGTAACGGTCGCCGTAGAGGTCTGTTTATTGCGCCGACACCATCAACCCCCCCCCATACTCCTGTTACCGCCTGTCCGTGTCTGGACAGTTTTTCGTCGAATATGCGAAATCGTGATTCTTGGAACCGGTCGGTCGTGGGTCTGCGAAATGCTGTTTTGACACCTATTCCGGTCAGGGTACACGCATCAGGATAGTTGTACCGGGGTCACATCTCGCCTTAACTGCGTAGTGTAGGCGTCAAAAAGGAGATTGGCCGGTCATTTATCGTGTTGAAAGACACACCTTACTCACCCTTTTGCCCCCAAGCTAACCTAGCTAAGAAGAAAATGATTGCACTATCTAAAATATTGCAAAAGTTTATATAAAGTACAAATATAAAACAGATAAAACACATAATTAATTCAGTACGGTGTACAATAAACCCAGCGCACCCGGTAACGCCCTCGGGGACACCCTCAACAGAGGGTTCGGCAGGGCGGCGCAGGAAAGGGAATGCATGGCCGTCAGGAAGACCAAAAAGATGCTCGATGTTGAGAAGCGCATCCACAGGCCGCTCGAACGGGCCATACCTGAGATGCTGAACGAAGAGGGGTTCACCGAGACGGCCAAACAGTTGAAGCTGTCCAAAGCCACCCTCAACTACTGGATGTTGAAGTTGGGCATTGAGGTCCGGAGGGTGGCGCTCGCTCCCGGAGAAGAGATCGAGATCAAGCGGTCTAACGTCTAAAGCACCCGAACCCCCGTTAGGGTCGTCTCACCGCCCTGAGTCGGCCCTAACCCAATAAGGCCCCACGCGATGCTCATGCCTCTATCCCCCGATAGAGAGCATTCTGGGAATCGAGCTTGGACTCGATTCAAGAAGTGCGATCTATTTGCGCCACATAAAGGCCTCGGATCTGCCCAATTCACGATTGACTGAGATTGTTTCGGCTGCTAGCTTTTTGTTCGTGAATCACGGAACAATGCCGTTTGAAGCGCGTACCCGTTCGTAAACCGCACCAGATGCGAATCGAACACGTACCTGAGTTTGCCGCTCACAGGTGCACGGACACGTGAAAAGCGGGGAGTCCTCAAGTAATGTTTTCGACCCGGCTAATGAGCCTGACCGGCCTTTTGATCGTAAGTGCCATCTTCTTAGCGGCGTGCGAGAGCGACGACGCAGAAGTCGTACCGACCCCCGTATTTGAGCCGACCGCTGCCCCATCGGGCGATGCCTCGGCAGCAACGGCCATATCGGCCGTACCGGACGCACCGGCGGAAGTTGCCCCAACAGCTGTGCCCGAAGCACCAGCAGCCGTGGCCGGCGATGTGACGAACGGCGAGGCGCTATTTGGAGCGCAAGGTTGCTCAGCCTGCCACTCGACCGGCGAAAATAGGGTCGTAGGACCCGGCCTCTCAGGTATTGGAGTAAGAGCCGAGACCAGGGTCGATGGACAGTCGGCAGACGAATACCTGACGACGGCCATCATTTCACCGAACGATTTCCTCGTACCGGACTTCCCGGGAATCATGCCCGGGAACTTCGGATCTTCGATGTCCGAAACCGAGATCTCCGACCTCGTCGCCTACCTGATAGCGCTCCCGTAGCCGGTTAACAGCGCCTCTGCAGTGACCCGGCGGAGGCGTTTGTACGGCCTTGCGCCCATCTTGCGACGGGGGCGCATTCCCACTTATCAGATTTGGCCGGGTGTTCCCTGTGGGAGAGCGCGGGCGATCGAGGACGCAACATTACGGAACCCATCCCTAAAGAACGGTCTGCGTTAGTCCCGGCCAGCTATCGCCCTTGCGATCTTCGCCGCCATCACGCCTGCGCCAAAGCCGTTGTCGATATTCACGACGGCGATTCCGGCGGCACAACTGTTCAGCATCGCCAGCATGGCGGCGATACCGCCCAGACTAGCGCCGTACCCGGTACTCGTAGGAACCGCGATAACCGGCGCCTTCACCAGGCCTCCTATCACGCTTGGCAGCGCTCCCTCCATCCCGGCAACCACAACCAGAACCCTGGCTGCCCTTAGTTCTGGAAGCGATCCCAGCGTGCGATGCAGCCCCGCCACTCCCACATCCACGATGCGAACCACATCGCAACCCATCAGCCGGGCGGTTTCAGACGCCTCCTCCGCCACCGGCAGATCGGCCGTCCCGGCGGTCACCACCGCGACACCCGTTATTGGTGTCTCGGGCGGCCGTCTATCGGCCCACACGATCCCGGCCAGCTCATTGAACTGAGCATCGGGCACCGTCGATTTCACGGCGGCGTAACCCTCGGCGTCCGTACGAGTTACCAGGATTACCCCGGAGCGCTCGTAAAGCCTCTCGGTAATCTCGGCGAGCTGTGAGGGAGACTTGCCGGGGCCGTAAACGACCTCAGGAAAGCCGGTGCGCACAGCGCGGTGATGGTCCAGAAGCGCGTCTCCCGCCTTTTCAAGTGGCAGGCGTCCAAGACTCTCGAACGCCTCGCTGGCGCTTGTCTCGCCTGTGGCTACGGCGTCCAGGATGTGTTTTATCTCTTGCGCGTCGATAGGAGAATCTCTTGCTTTAGCTGGGGGTTCAGGGTGTTCGATACGGGACACCGCGCTTGCGGCGTACCCGACGCCCATTATATGGCCCGTCTAAATCCACCCCAAAATGGGCTCGCGCGGGCGCTCGTGGAATTGACGATACGTTGTGGTCACACATATACTCAACCCCACATATTGGGGGTTTAAAGAACTATGTGGATAACCTGTCTTCAAGAGAATCTGTCACGTGGACTCGGCGTCGTTGGCCGTGCCGTGGCGACACGCGCCACGCTACCCGTCACGCAAAACGTTCTCCTGACGACAGACCAGTCGCGTTTGAAGCTAACGGCTACCAACCTTGAGATCGCAATCAGCACCTGGGTAGGTGCCCAGATCGATCACGAAGGCTCGGTGACCATCCCGGCACGACTGCTTACGGAGTTCGTCAACCAGCTTCCGGACGACAAGATCGAGATCGATCTGGTGGACAGCCCCAAAGGCGTGGCGCTTGAGTGCGCACGCTTCAAGGCCAACATGAACGGCACGGACGCCGAAGAGTTCCCGCCTATCCCGACGGTAGAAGACGGAACCACGATAGTCGTCCCGGCAGATGTCCTTAAGGGTGCGATCGAGCGCGTCGCGTTCGCTGCCGCCACAGAAGATTCCCGGCCGGTGTTGACCGGCATCAAGGTAGAGATCACCGGCAACCAGCTCACCCTGGCCGCTGCGGACGGTTTCCGTCTCGGCGTGGAGACGGTTGAGCTTGCTACGGGCGTGGAAGAAGAGATGGGCTTCATCGTCCCGGCAAAGACAATGCAGGAAGTTCAGCGTCTCATAGGCGATAGGGCGGACGACATTACGATCACCGTCACCGAGCCGGCCAGCCAGGTCCTGTTCAAGTTCGGCGATATCGAGATCGTGTCCCAACTGGTTCAGGGCGCATTCCCTGACTACGAAAAGCTGATCCCCGCGACCGCGGGTACGACGGCGACCGTGAAGTTGCAGGACTTCCTGCAGGCGACGCGTGCGGCGGCGATCTTCGCCCGGGACGGAAGCGGAATCGTCCGTTTGATCGTCAGTCCCGGGGAAGACGGAGCGCCGGGCAAAGTAACGGTCGCATCCAGTGCGGAAGAACTTGGCGCTAACGAGGGCGATTTTGAGGCGACCATCGAGGGCGATGAAGCCAAGGTGGCGTTCGACAGCCGTTATCTGCTGGACGTTCTCGGGGTACTCGGTAGTGGCACAGTCACGCTGGAAACCACGACACCTTCAAGCCCCGGAGTGATCCGCGCGACGGACCGTGATGGCTACACGCACGTCGTGATGCCGATGTTCGTTCAGTGGTAATTTTGGACTAGTTCCGAACGTAACTCCCGGCTAACCACAACGAAAATTTGAATCGAGTATCCAGCTGATACAGACGCGTCTGTATCAGCTGCGCGAGTGATGCTTGGTCACATAATCTCTATGGCGACAGGGCAGTGATCGGAGCCCAGAACGTCGGCGTGGATCTTAGCGTCGACGACCTGGCTCTGGAATTCTGAGTTCACAAAGAAATAGTCCAGCCGCCATCCAACATTTCTTGAGCGAGCGCCGGAACGCTGGCTCCACCACGAGTACTGCTCCGGTGAGTCGTTAAACAACCGGAAGGTATCCACAAATCCGGCGTCGACGAGGCTATCCATCCAGGCTCGTTCCTCCGGCAAAAATCCGGACGTCTTTGAGTTCTCTCGAGGACGCGCCAGGTCTATCTCGCGGTGGGCGGTGTTGTAATCGCCACAGATGATCAGATTCTTGCCGTCTGCGATCGTTTTGCCGGCGAATTTCAGGAATTCTGCGTAGTAGCGCATCTTGTAGTCGAGCCGGTCCGCAGACGCTCTGCCGTTTGGGAAGTAGACATTGGCGAGGATGAAATCACCAAAGTCGATTAGCAGATGCCGTCCTTCGTCGTCCCATTCAGGAACTCCGAAGCTCGGTTCTGCCGAGACGACCCCAATCCTGGAGTAGACAGCCACACCGCTGTAGCCGCGCCTTGTTGAGGCGTAGGAGAAGTGGGACTCGTATCCGGGAATGTCCCTGAGAGTCTCCGGGAGCGTGTCGTCGTTGACCTTCGTCTCCTGAAGGGCGAGCACATTCGGTTGCGCCTCTTCAACCCAGTCTAGAAATCCACGCTTCTGGATTGCACGGATCCCGTTCACATTCCAAGACATGACTATCAACGTATTCACCCCTTCTTCCGACCACATCTTACGGTTGCCTCTGTTACCAGATGGATACGAAGCACACTTTCTGTGGGTTTCCGGCGATGCGAAAGCGCGGCGGCGTGATCGTGAACAACGCCAGCGTCCAGGGTCAGCAGTCTGCGCCGCTCGTCACGGCGTATGCGGCCAGCAAGGGCGGCGTGTTGTCGCTGACTCGTCAGCTAGCGATCGACTACGCGCTGCAGAACATCCGGGTGCTCGCTGTATGCCCCGGCTCGATCGACACCCCGCTGATACGTGACGCCATCTCCGGAGATTTGGGCGAAGTGCCGGACGATATGGAAGCGGCCATCTACGCCGCCGGCGCACGATCGCCGATAGCACGGATAGGCACGCCTGAGGACATCGCAAATGTTGTGGTGTTCCTGTGCTCGGACAAGGCGTCGTTTATGACCGGAGAGTTCGTTAATGTCGATGGGGGAGTGATGGCGCAGGGCGCATGGGCGGACTTGAGCCGAACGAAGTAGCATGGCCGCCAGGTTGGAGGTTCACATGCATTTGGAATTGAACCTGAATCCAGGCAGGCGTATCTGGGCGATGGAGTGACGTGGTGGAGCCAGTTGTAGGGACCACAAGAGGGACGGTCGGGAGCCTGCGCCGTGCATTCAGAGCCGCGTGGATTTTCGCGATCGTTGCAGGCGGCCTTTTGCCGCTCATATCCGCCGCTCAATTGGACGCCGACAGTCACGCCTCAAACGAGGTGTTCGTCGTAGACCTGGACGGTGCGATCACACTTGTCACCGAGCGGTTTATCTCGCGTGCGCTCGACAAAACGGGGGAGGACGGCGCAGAGCTCGTCATCATCCGGATAGACACACCTGGCGGCACCCTGGACGCCACGCGGGACATCGTGACAAAGCTGTTGGCATCGAACGTTCCCATCGTTTCCTACGTCGCCCCTGATGGCGCAAGGGCGGCGAGCGCCGGGACATTTGTAACGGCTGCGGCCGGGTTGGCGGCGATGGCCCCGACGACAAACATCGGCGCTGCGGCGGTCATCACGGGCGATGGCGAGGACCTCCCGGAGACGCTCGGGAAGAAGATCACCGAGGACACGGCGGCGCTCATACGAAGCCTCTCAGAGTTGAGGGGGCGCAACTCGGACGCGCTTGAGGCGACGGTTCGAGACGCAACCGCATACACGGCCAGCGAGGCGATAGATCTGGGTGTGGTGGATCTGATAGCTGCGGATCTCGACGATCTCCTGGCGCAGATAGACGGTCGCGAGATACCGACGGCGTCCGGACCGCGGGTGGTTTCGACCAGCGACCTCACGGTCCGTGAGATCGAGCAGACATTTGTGGAGCGCTTCCTCGGGTTGTTGGCTGACCCGAACATCGCATTTCTGTTGCTGTCTCTGGGTGGACTGGGGCTTGTCGTCGAGATTTGGAGTCCGGGACTCGGGATACCGGGCGCGCTGGGTGTCGGCTTCCTGATCCTTGCCTACGCGTCGTTCGGAACACTCCCGTTCTCGTGGGCCGGCATCGCGCTGGTGGCCCTGGCGATTGCGCTCATAGCTGGAGAGATGCACGCGCCCGGCGGCGGAATACTGGGAACGCTCGGCGTAATCGCGTTGATTTTTGGCGGGTTGTTTTTGTTCGACTCGGCGAGCGGTAACGGGGTGTACGGCCCATCTGTGAGGGTGAGCCTGTGGGTACTTGGAATCGTGAGCGGGACCGCGGCGGCGATCGTCGGTTGGCTGGTGTGGGAAATGAGAAGGTCGGACTCTGAAGAAGAGTATCTCTTAGCGACTTCACACGAGTCACTGATTGGTCAGACTGCGGTGGTGACGTTAGCGCTGGACCCAGCCGGCGAGGTGCTGGTTCTCGGCGAGCACTGGCAGGCGGATGTTGCCGAAGGACTTGTGGTGGACAGCGGCGCATCCGTCTTAATTCACTCGGTCGACGGGCTTCGACTGGGCGTGGAACTGGCCGACCAGGCTACTCAAGACGAAGAATCGTGATTTTTTATTTACAACCGGCATAATACCCGGGTCCGGACGATGACCAGAGCGAGAAGTACAGAAAGAGTCGGGTATCGATGGCGATAATCAATTTTATTCGGGACTACGAACGGCTGGCCCGGTTCAAGTTCGGACGATTTCAGGGGATGCTCGGACCCGGAGTCGTATTTGCGATCCCGATCGTCCACTCGATACGCAAAATCGACACACGGATCGAAGTCGTGGACATCCCACGGCAGACCAACATTACGCGGGACAACGCGCCGATCGTGATCGACTTCCTCGTGTATATGAGGGTCGATATCGATCAAGCACAACTAGCGGTGCTTGAGGTCGGCAATTATCGCTCTGCGGTCATCGGGCTGGCGACCACGACACTACGAGCCGTCATCGGTGATATACCGCTCGACGACGTTCTGTCCCAGCGTGAGCGGATTAACGAAGCGATTCGCACTCGCCTCGACTCCGAGACCGCAAGGTGGGGGATCAAGGTCACGAACGTAGAGATTCGTGAGATCGAGCCGCCACCCGACATTCAAGAATCCATGAACAGGCAGATGACCGCAGAACGGGTTCGCAGGGCGGTGGTGACGGAAGCTGAAGGCACACGCGAGTCCAGCATCACGGTGGCCGAGGGCGCCAGGCAGGCAACGATCCTGGCAGCGGAAGGTGACCGACAGGCTGCGATCCTTGCGGCCGAAGGCGCGCGGCAGGCCTCTATTCTGCGTGCGGAGGGGTTCGCTGAAGCGCTCAACACAATTTACGTAGTCGCCCAGAACGTAGACCAGAAGACGATGAGCCTTCAGTACTTCGAAGCACTGAAGAGCCTCGGCGAAGGCGATTCGTCCAAGATTATCTTCCCGATGGAGTTCACGAAGTTCCTGGGCCCGTTAGGCGCCATGTTCGGGGCTAACGACTCCGACGACGACGACTAGGGCCCACCCCGGGTTTCTATGCAGAAGGCCTCTCCCACGCCGGGAGAGGCCTTCACGCGTCTAGATGTATGCGACGGCCCCGTCCGAGAGTTTTCGGTCGCCCCTGTACCAGTTCGATTCGAACGGGCGCTCCGCAATCGCGTCCACGTCCAGGTCGATGCCCCAACCCGGTCCGGTCGGGATCACGTGGTGGCCGTCTTTGACGACAGGGGATGATTTAACGAACGACAGTTCTACATCGGTGAACGGGCGCATCTCCTGGATCAGAAAGTTGGGGATGGCGGCGTCAAAGTGCAGGTTGACCGTCGTCGCAAGCGGACCCATCGGGTTGTGGGGCGCGACCGAGATGTCGTGCGCCTCGGCGTCGGCAGCGATCTTACGCATCTCCGTCATGCCGCCAACGATGCACACCTCGGGCTGGATGATGTCCGCGGCGCCGGCCCTGAACAGTTCCGAGAACTCGAATTTCGTGTACAGGCATTCGCCGGTCGCAAGCGCATACGGCATCTTTTTGCGCAACTCACCCATGGCGTGCCGGTTCTCCATCCGGAGCGGCTCCTCCATGAACATGGGCGTGTTGACGATGTGTGCGTTAGCCAGTTCCAGAAGCCGCCCGGGTTCGAACACAGCCGCATGCGCGTCCATGCCGATCTCGGCGTCCGGCCCGGCCGCGTCACGAAGCGCTCCAACCAGCTCCACGCCGGCGTCTACCGCCTTAAGCCAGGGGAGATCGCGCCAGTCGTTGGGCAGGGGATTGATTTTGAAGGCCGTGTATCCGGCACCATTGATAGCTTCGCGGACAGTAGATCGCATGGCGTTTAGGCCGCTTCCGTCGCTGTCCCCTAGTTGGACATCCAGGTAGCCACGAATCCTGTCGCGGTAGCGGCCGCCGAGGAGGTCGTACACCGGTATGTCGTACGAGCGTGCCGTGATGTCCCACAGGCTCTGGTCAATCCCGGAGAGCGCCGCCAGCCCGGACGAGCCCGGGGGAAAGCGGGCGCCCTGGTACATGAGCGCCCACAAGTACTCGATCCGTGTCGGGTCGTGTCCGATGATCTGATCGGCGAAGTAGCCGACCCACTCTTTCGTAGCCAGGTCCGGCCCAACGCCGTACGACTCGCCGATACCGGTTATGCCTTCGTCTGTGTGCGTCACGACGAACATGCTGTTGCCTGCGCCGGGAGTTTCCGGGGTGGAGCGGCTGGCGACAAGGCATTCCACTTTTGTGATCTTCATATCAGGTGTTGAGGGCCTTTCGGTTGGCTGGGCTGCCGGGAATCTGGAAATCTGGGGCTCGTGGGTCTAGATGAACGCAGGAGCGCCCTCCGCATCGGTGGGGAAGCCTCGGTTCCAGTGTTTTGGCGGGTTGGCGGCGATCGTTTCCAGGTTCAGCTCCATACCGAGCCCCGGCTTCGTCGGCAGCTCAAAGTAGCCGTCCACCGGCACCCACATCTCGTCCACAAACATGGCCTTTTTGCGTTTGTGGTCGCCGTGATACTCGAGGATCGTGAAGTTGTTGATACTGGCCGCGTAGTGAACGCCGAGCGCCGTCGAGAGCAGCCCGAGCGGGTTGTGCGGGGCGACTGTGACGTAGTTGGCCTCCGCCATCGCTGCGATCTTGCGGCCTTCAAGCAGTCCGCCGCATACGAGCAGGTCGGGCTGGATGATGTCCACGGCGTCCTGGTCGAACAACTCGGCGAACTGCGTGATGCCGAACAGGTTCTCGCCGGTGGCCAGCGGGACCGTCAGCTCACGCCTCAGTCGGGCGGTGCTCGGGATGTAGTCGGGGCGGACGGGCTCTTCTACAAACATGAGCCGGAAGTCGGATAACGCTTCGGCGATCTGTTTGGCGCGCATCGGCTCTCGGAGCTTGCTGTGTAGATCGACTGCGAGATCGATGTGGTCGCCGACGGCTTTGCGCAGCGTGCCGATACGGTTCACGACTTCTCGGACGACGGCCAGCCAGGGCATCTGCTGCCACTCGGGTGGGAACATGGACGCCTTGAATGCGGTGTATCCCTCTGCCAGGAGCTCCGTGGCCTCTGCGGCCTGTTCATCGGCGGTATCGCCGTGGATCTGGTGGTAGACGCGCACCCGATCCCGGGTTGGACCGCCGAAGAGTTTGTATATCGGCACGCCCGCGCGCTTGCCTGCGATGTCCCACAAAGCGTGGTCGACCCCGGACAGGAACGACCACTCAACCGCGCCAAGAGGGAAGCGCATGGTGTTCTTCGCCCTGCGGAGCAGCCACTCGATGCGGGAAGGGTCCTGGCCGATGAACCAGTTCTTGCTGGATTCAGCCGTGGCGATGATCGCTTCGTCGGGGCCGATTGTGTAGGGCTGCCCGTTGCCGGTGATCCCTTCGTCGGTGAACACCTGCAGGAATATCGAGGTGCGGCGACCATCGTGGCAGTGGTAGGTCTTGATGTCGGTGATCTTCAAGGGCTGGCCTCTTGTCTGACCTGAACTCGATGAACGGGACGCAGCGATTCAGATGGCTGAGATGGCATCAGGGAGCTATGGGACGGCGGCAGTATAAGCCCGGTTGCGGCGGGGTACCGATACGGTTCTTTATGCAGAAAATAGATCATTCTTTATTGTGTATAAGATCATGATCAAGACTAATATATCTGTCGTTTAAATCAAATTATAACTGTCGTATATCACTTAGATATATAGCGAATAGAACTGATCAGTAAAAATTGCGGTAACCGTAAATGTATTCAGTATGTACACCTAAATATTTTCTCGTACATCGTTTTGGCCGGTTCGCCGGACCGGACACAGAGGGTACTTTCGTACCCGGGGGTTATAACTTCGCGAAGCATCATTAGCAAAACATAACGGTAAATATGCTGTGAATAATGCCCTGTAAACGGCATAAGCGTCAGAGAGTTGAATTCAGCATTGAACGGTTCCCGGGCCGATTGTCTCAGTGGTGGATTCAAATAGCGGCCCAATTCGATCGTTTCATGACCGAAACGGGTCCTGATTCGAGTTCAGGAGGGCACAGTGATCGGATCCTGCCTGGATGTCGGATGTTGCCTGGGAGGTCGGTGTGACGTGGCGATCGAACGGCGGTGATGGCGTGCGTGAGCAGGGAATGTTGGGCATCGCGACTTTGGACTAAGTAGTGCTCGAGTAATGAGTGACGGCGAGATGTCCGGGGTCCTGTGTTCGTCATCCGGTGCGGACGGTCCCGTGGGTCAGCGAGGGTGCTCTAACGGTCCTGGTGACACCCGGGGGGGCTTGATCGGCCCCTCAGGCACAAGTTTGCCCGGACTCTAGAAACCGGGCAACCGTTGGCGGGACGGAGGCGCCATCACCAGACTACGCACACGAACCGACGACCTGTTTTCCTACACGCATTAGTGTACCCCAGGCGACAAAGGCAATATGAAGGCATAACTGCTGTTGCGGTCGGGCATATAGCCGTAGTTGCCGACAAAAGACGGGATTGATCGGTGGACAAACAGCTTAAATGGCGGCATAATGCTGTTAAAACGGCATCTAGACCGGGTAAATGCTGTATATGCTCGGGAAATATGAACAGATATGCCACTGAACCGGGAAAAAGTTTTTCCCGTCGTGCTGCTGTTACGAGGACCTTAGGGCGATTTAATTATCAACAGGAGTGTCACACTCCCATTTCGGGTGAAATGCGTCTCTCCGGTCGATATAGCGCCTATTACCATTACAAATAATCCAAAGCCAGGTGTGAAAAATTGGGGAAATTAAGCCTCTACGAATACCCCGACGCTTCGCTGAACGACTCTCTTGAAATCGGTCGGAGAATAGCGCGAGAGTTTATGGGCTCCGTCGCACGGGCCACCCTGGCAAGCGCGCTACAGATGAGCGACCGCGGCGGAGGCTTTGGCGCGCGCATCGGTGCCATGCGCATCTGGGGTATCGCCGAAGGGCGCGGAACGAT
>Ga0115002_10003973_pt1 | contig 18178 bp, 17 predicted proteins | sample ArcticOcean_MG_C_8_FD_89576 | JGI IMG/M metagenome (GOLD analysis project Ga0115002, IMG submission 89576) | Marine microbial communities from western Arctic Ocean - ArcticOcean_MG_CB11_86 | ecosystem: Environmental > Aquatic > Marine > Oceanic | place: Arctic Ocean: Canada Basin | collected... | reverse complement strand
CGGATGATGAGCTGTTTTTTAACGATATGGATACGGGTGCTTGGCGACCTTTTGGTGTGAAGCTTAATCCGTTGACAGGTGAGCGGTTTGAAATGGATGGGACTGTGTATATGGTGTCACGTGATGGCAAACAGGCATTGAGTCCGTGTTTGTTGCGTACGGGAGCCACGCAGGCTGGATATGGGGTTATTGCACCGCCTGAGTATGTGCCCAAGAACAAGGGTGCGGCAGATGATGATGGGGTTTATATCACCGATACGACAACGGGGAAATCGCGTTTGTTGGTGTCGATTCGGGAGATTGTGGAAACGGCAGCGCCCCAGTTTAATTTGGATGATTATGTCGATGGTGATTTTTATGGGTTTCATGTGAAATGGAATCCGCAGGGTGATCGCATTATGTTTGTGCTTCGGTGGGTGTCTCGTACGAAGGGTTTGAAATATGGACCCAATTTGATTACGATGCGTGCCGATGGATCGGAGATTTGTTGTCCGATTCAAGATGAGGTTTGGTCAAAGGGGGGGCATCACCCAGACTGGTGCCCCGATGGGGAAACGGTGATGATGAATTTGAAATTGGATGATGGGGGGTTGCGCTTTGTACGGGCGCATTATGATGGGCGCGATTTTGAAGTGATGACGTGTGTGGCGGGGTCTGGTCACCCTACCCTGCATCCCAATGGGCGTCATATTGTGACCGATGAATATTTGCATGCTTCATTGGCTTATGGGGATGGTACGACACCGCTTCGGTGGGTTGATTTGGAGACGGATACGGAGCAGGTGATTGCGCGGATTAACAATGACCCGCCTTATCGGGGGCCGAAAAATGAGTTGCGGATTGATCCGCATCCGGCGTGGGATCGGGAGTATAAGCGGATTGCGTTTAATATTTGTGATGAGGGAGTGAGAAGGGTTTGTGTGGCGGATTTGAGTGGGTTGTTATAGGCATGCCTTCGGCGACTTACTTTTTTTCAGCAGCCAAAAAAAGTAAGCAAAAAAGGCCGTCCCTCAAGTGCCGGGAGGGCTGATTTTCCGCAAATACCGTTGGTGGGTACAAGGCATAAAGTGGCCTACGAGGGTAAGTGTTTTTAGGACGTGTATTGTGGGAGGGAATGGTGCGGAAAATCGGGGGTGGAGCGGGGCTTTGGGAGTAGAAACGGAGATAGAAAAAGGCAGTAAATATCAATGGGCTATTTTAATGGGGGTGTTTGGATGAATATTTTAGAACATGGGGCGGGTGATTATTTTCATGGGGTGGTGGATGTATGTGAGGGGGATGAAGGGGTGTGGTTGAAGCGGGTGACGGATTTGCAGATGGCGCATTATGAATCTTGTAATGATCGGTGGCCTTTGCGGGCGAGGTGTGATGCGGGAGGGGCTTTGGTGTTGCGGACGAATTCTAAAACTTTGGATGTGTCTTTTAAGGTGGTTGAGGGGGCGCGGCAGTATTTGGGGTTGGATGTGGAAGTGGATGGGGTTGTGGTTCGGTCGGTTTATGTGGATGATTATTTGAAGTCGGATGGGGTGAGGATTACGAATAATGCGCAGGGGGTTGCTTGGGTGCGTTCGGACGGAGAAGGGGCATTTACTGTTCGGTTGTATGCGTATGAGGATCGGGAAGAGCGGGCGGTTTGGGTGCATTTGCCGCAGAGTGTGGGGTTGGTGTTTGCGGGTGTGGTGATTGAAGAGGGGGCATCGGTTGTGGCTGTTGAAAAGCCTAAGCAGAAATTGCTTTGTTTGGGTGATTCGATTACGCAGGGAATGGATGCGATGAGCCCGATGACGGCTTATACAACGCAGTTGGCTCGGTTGTTAGATGCAGAGCTTTTGAATCAGGGCGTGGGTGGGCATATTTTTGATGTGGATTCGTTTGATGCAGCATTGGATTTTGAGGCCGATATTGTGACGATTGCTTATGGGACAAACGATTGGAATGGCAATACGCCCGTTGCGGAGATTCAGGAGAATGTGCGTGCTTATTTGGAGAAGGTTCGGGCGCGTTATTCTTTGGCTGAGATTTTTGTGCTGAGCCCTATTTGGCGAACGATTGGAGATGAGGTGCGTGAGGGCGGGACTTTGTGGGATTTTTCTCGGGTGATTTTGGAGACGGCAGGGGCATTTAAAAATGTGAGATGTTTGGATGGTTTGGCAATGATGCCGCATCAGGAGCATTTGTTGCCTGATGGTACGCATCCGAACGATGAAGGGTTTTTGCATTATGGTTTGAACTTGTATCGGGCGATAAAACGATAATGGTCTACTTTGATTTGTTGAAGTTTTTGTTGCCGTTGATTCTGACGGTTATTGTGCAAGAGATGGGCTGGCAGGTGCTCAATGGGGGTATGGCGCGGGTGCCGCAGGCGACGGAGACCTTGGCTGCTTATGGGTTGGCTTGGGGCATTACGATGTTTTTGCAGGGGCCATTGGCACAGGGCAAGCAGTTGGGTTTGGTGTTGGTTGATTCGCGTGATGCATTGCGTCAGGTGCATCGTTTTGTGTTGGGTATTGGATTGTTGATGGCGGGTGTGTTGGTGTGTTTGGCTTTGACGCCAATGGGGATTTGGGTGATAGAAGATCTGCATCATGTTGCTGGGGATTTGAGTGCGGTTGTACGGCGCGCATTTTTTTGGTTGATTCCCATTCCTGCATTGGCTGGGGTGAATCGGTTGTATATGGGTATGTTGATGCGGGTGCGTCGTACCGATGTGGTGAGTGCGGCGATGATGGGGGGCATTGTTACCAGTATTGGGTCGGTATTTATTTTGTTACCGACTGAGTTTGTGCAGGCAGACCCGATTCGGTTGCCTTTGGCTGCAACTTATGCCAGTGCACTCACTGAATTTGTGATTGTATTGTGGGGGCGATTTCGGTGGGTTGATTTGCCGGATCAATCGGATGGTGATGTATTGTCTTTGGGGTATGTGACACGATTTTTCTGGCCTTTGGCTTTTATTATGGCGCTTCAAGGGGTGAGCAGACCTATTATTAATTTGTTTGTGTCGCGAAGCAGTGATGGTTCTGAGGCGTTGGCGGTGCTTACGGTTGTGTATGCGTTGGGGCATATCCCTTATGGTTGGGTGAATGAAACGCGGAGTTTGCATACGGCATTTCAACATGTTGCCAACCATTTGCATTATGTTCGGCGTTTTGTATTTGGGTGCGGTTTGTTTTCATTTGGCAGTATGGTGTTGTTGTTTTGGACGCCTCTTCGCGATGTGTTGTTGCAGGATTGGATTGGTGTGTCTGCTGATTTGGCGGCCCAGTGTGTGATGCCTTTGTTTTTGTTTTCGTTTTTCCCTTTGGCGGTGGCGGTGCGGGCGTATTTTCATGGTGTGGGGCTACTTGAACGGCGCACGAAGGCAATGGCACCCAGTGCACTTGCGCGTATTGGGGCCATTGTGGTGGTGCTGCTGATTTTGTCTGGGCAGGGGATTTCTGGTGCGACATTGGGTGTTGGGGCTTTGTTGAGTGGGTTTATAGCTGAGGCGACGACGGTTTGGTGGTTTGTGAGGCGGAGAGGGTAAGGTAAAGTCTTGTATCGGTAGGTTATTTTTCATATGAAACACTTTGAAGGAGGTATATATGGTTGACGCAAATGTGATGAATCAGTTTAGGTTAGACGGTAAAGTGGCGTTGGTGATGGGGGGATCAAAGGGGTTGGGCAAGTCGATGGCTTTGGGGTTTGCGCAGGCGGGTGCGACGACGGTGATTAGTGCGCGGACGGGGGCTGATTGTGAGGCGACGGCTTTGGAGATTGCCAATGAGACGGGTCAGGAGAGCATTGCATTGGCAGGGGATGTGACAAAAGAAGAGGATGTGGATCGGGTGTTTGGTGCGGTGAAGGAAAAATATGGTCATGTGGATGTGGTGGTGAACAGTGCGGGGATTAATGTAAGGCACTTGATTGAAGATTTTCCGTTGGAAGATTTTAAGCGGGTGATGGATATCAATATGACGGGTGTGTGGTTGTGTTGCAGAGCAGCGGCACGCATTATGAAACCGCAAGGATCGGGGTCTGTGATTAATGTGGCATCTGCTTTGAGTGGCGTGGGTTTGGAGGAACGTTCGGCCTATTGTGCGTCGAAGGCGGGGTTGATTGGATTGACGAAAACATTGGCTTTGGAGTGGGCGTCTTCGGGGGTACGGTGCAATGCATTGTGTCCGGGACCGTTTTTGACAGAGATTAATGTGCCCCTGTTAAAGGAACCTGAAAAGGTGGCGACTTTGTTGGGTTTAACAGCATTGAACCGTTGGGCAGAATTGGAGGAGATTCGGGGTGCGGGATTGTTTTTGGCAAGTGATGCATCGAGCTATATGACGGGTACGTCGTTGTATATTGATGGCGGGTGGAACGCGCATTAGATCACGGAAAAACACAGATGGGCACGGAAAAAAACGGAACCCTGCACCGTGCCACCCATTGTACAAGGAATCTTTTTGCGACTTTAAGGGACATTTTTGTGTCTTACTCTTGGGATGTAATGATTTTTTGGAAACATTTTTATGCCTTGTTTCTTGGGGGGATTGTTATGTGTGCGATGGATGTGGAAGGTGCTTTGCCTGAGGGTGTGCGTGTGGAAAAAGATGTGGTGTATGGCACAGTGGAGGATCGGGAATTGGTGTTGGATTTGTATTGGCATCCGGATACTGAGAGGGCGATGCCATTGGTTGTTTGGGTACACGGGGGTGCGTGGCGTAAGGGGAGTAAAAATAATGTAAATAATGTATTGTCCTTGTTGTCAAAAGGGTATGCGGTGGCGAGTGTGGGATATCGGTTGAGTGGTGAGGCGATTTTCCCGGCGCAGATTCAAGATTGCAAAGCGGGGGTGCGTTGGTTGCGTGCACACGCAGGTGACTATCAATTAGACGGTGAGAAGTTTGGCGTGTGGGGATCTTCTGCGGGTGGGCACTTGGTGGCACTTTTGGGTACGGCCAATGATGTGGTTGAGTGGGAGGTGGGGGGGCACTTAGATGTGTCGAGCCGGGTTCAGGCGGTGTGTGATTGGTTTGGGCCAACGGATTTTTTGCGTATGAACGATGTGAAAGGGAACATCGATCACGATGCGGTTGATTCGCCTGAGTCGCAATTGGTGGGTGTACCGATTCAAGAACATCCCGATTTGGCGGGCAATGCCAATCCGATCAGTTATGTGAGTGAAGATGATCCGCCTTTTTTGATTATGCACGGTGGAGAAGATTTGACGGTGATTCCCAATCAGAGTGAATTTCTCAATGTGGCATTACAAGAGCTGGGTGTGTCGTCAACGTTTGTGATCGTTGATGATCAGGCACATGGGTTTGGGGGTGAGCGAGCGGATATTTTTAAGTTGGTTTCGGGGTTTTTTGATGAACATTTAAAAGATTCAGAGAGTGGGTGGCTTAAAGACAATCCGAACCCTTGGGTGGCACCGTGTGCTCCGGGTGTGGTGGGGATGCGGCACGTGTTGTTTCGGAGTGAGACATTAAGCAAGTATTATGGGTATAGTTTGTATTTGCCGCCGAGTTATGATCAAAACTTGGAACAGCGCTTTCCGGTCGTGTATTGGTTGCACGGGCGTGGGGGTAATCCAAATGGGGTGAAGCGTTTGTTGGCCAAGTTTGATAACGCGATGAGCGTGGGCGATTGCCCCGAGATGGTGATTGTGGCGCCCAATGGTTTGCCAATGAGTATGTATTGTGATTCTAAGGATGGGCAATTTCCGGTTGAGACGGTAATTGTGAAGGATCTCATTTCACACGTAGATGCGACGTATCGCACGGTGGCAGATCGGGCCAGTCGGGCGATTGATGGGTTTTCGATGGGTGGGTTTGGTGCTGCGCATTTGGGCTTTAAATATCCGGATCTTTTTGGTGCGGTGTCAATTATGGGTGGCGCATTGCACAAACCTGAGTTTTTGCGTGATGAACGGGTTGATATTTTTGGGTCTGTATTTGGAGGTAACTTGGATTATTGCGATGCCAATTCACCGTGGACATTGGTGGCACAAAATGCGGATAAAGTGAAGACGCAGGTGATTCGGCAATACGTGGGCGAGAAAGATGACCGCTTGTTGGAGAAGAACAAGGCCTATCACGCGTTTTTGGAGCAGTTGGACATTCAACACGCTTTTGGTATTGCTTTGGGTGCTGGACACAATGCCGTGAAGGTTCACGAAAATATGGCGGATGATCCGTTTGCGTTTTATCGCGCAGCGTTTGAGAGTAAGTAGTGTTAAGGAATTGATCTGCACCCTATTTTATTGGAGTGTGATTTGGACGAGCGACCGAATTTTTTGGTGATTATGACCGATCAACAGCGCGGTGATTGTTTAAGTGCCGATGGGCATCCGGTGCTGTTGACGCCCAATATGGATGCGATTGGTGGGGCGGGTGTGCGGTTTTCACGGGCTTATACAACGTGCCCTGTTTGTGTACCGGCGCGACGGTCATTTTTGTCGGGACAATTTCCTTCTACTCATGGTGTGCTGAACAACAGCAGCATGGAATGGGAAGGACCTTCGCTCCCTGGTGTGTTGCGCGATGCAGGATATCAGACCGAGTGGGTGGGGCGCGGGATGCATCAAACGCCGCCACACAAACGCTACGGCTTTGAACATATGGTGTTTAAAGATCATCGTGTGTCAGATGATTACGATGCATTTCTTGCTCGGCGTGAGCCCGAAGGCAGTGGCGGTTATTACGGTACGGGCGTGATGCACAACGATTGGACGGCGCGACCTTGGCACATGGATGAGGCGTTGCACGCGACGAATTGGACAGTAAATGAAGCTTTAAACTTTCTAAATCGGCGTGATCTGTCGTGTCCGTTTTTTTTGGTGGCGTCTATTTTGGCACCGCATCCGCCGCTGGTGCCCCCCGCGTTTTATATGGATCGATATTTGCGTCAAGATTTGCCCGATCCGGCAATTGGTGATTGGGCCTTGCCGCCGGAAAGAATGGATGGGGATGTGAGTGCTGAGCGTGTGAACTTAAAAGGCGAGGCCTTGCGTTCGGCACGGGCGGGTTATTATGGGTTGATCAATCATGTGGACGATCAGATGCGTCGGTTGTTGAACCCAGTGAATGGTGTGCAGGGCATGACGGGGCGCAATACAGTGGTGGTTTTTGTATCGGACCACGGAGAAATGTTAGGTGATCATTATCGATGGCGAAAGTCATTGCCTTATGAAGGGTCGGCACGCATTCCGTTTATGATTCAGGCTCCTGAACGGTTTGGGTTGCATCGTGGAACGGTGAGCGAAACACCTGTATGTATTGAAGATTTGATGCCAACGATTTTGGCAATGGCCGATGTACCTTGCCCTGATGGTGTGGATGGCGCCAATTTGTTGCCGCTGATGCAGGGTATGGCAGATTTGGATCGTACGTATTTACACATTGAAACATCACCTACGTATCATTGTTTAACCAATGGCAAAGAGAAGTATATTTGGCTCGTGAAAGATGGCACTGAACAGTTTTTCGATTTGGAACGCGATTCAAATGAATGTTATAATTTGATTGCGTCAGATGATTACCAAGATCGGATTGCGTGGTGGCGAGCGGAGTTGGTGCAGGTGTTGAAGGATAGGCCCGAAGGGTTTTCGGATGGTGAAAGATTAATTTCTGGGCGAGCTTACCCGGGGTTGATGGTGCGCTCGTAGTTGTGGTATTGGGATAAGGACTTAGGAAGGGTCTCACGCGCACAGGCGAAGGTATAAAGACACAAAGATACAATGGGGTTGGTAAGATTTTAATTTATGAGTGAGGTCGTTATGAAAGAGAAAGTTCATTTGTCGGAAGTTGAAGAAACGTCACGGGTTTCGCCTAAGGAAAAGTATGGGTTGTCGCGCAGGGATGTTTCGGGGGCATTGGAAACGGAAGGGCAACCGTTTGAGGTGGAGTGGGTCAAGTTGCCACCGGGTAAGACGAATTTCCCGTGTCACGCGCACCAAGTCGCGTGGGAGTTTTATATGGTGGTGAGTGGAACGGGTGTTGTGCGTCGCAATGATGAAACGTTTGAAGTTGGGGCTGGCGACGCGTTTGTGCAACCACCCACCACGGCACATCAGATTCGGAACCCGAGTGAGACAGAGGATTTGATTTATTATGTGATTGCAGACAATCCGGTGAGTGACCCTGTATATTATCCCGATTCGGATAAGTGGTTGATTCGCCCGCCTCGTGTGTTGGGGCGAATGACTGAGGCGAGTTATTACGATGGTGAGGAGTAGGTAGGCGTTTGTGCTTTTGTGGTGTTGGGGTTTATTTTTGGTTGTGCGGTTTTGGGACGTGTGTGGTGAGCCCAAAGGGCTTGGTGCTTTTCGTAGCACTGGGATTGATCCCGGTGCAATAACAAACAGGGATCATTCAAGGAGAATGGAATGGATTTACAAAATAAAGTTGCGATTGTCACTGGTGGTAATGGCGGATTAGGGCAGCGCATTTGTTTGGCGTTGGCAAATGCGGGGTGTAAGATTGCTGTGGTGTACGCAAAGAGCAAAGATCAAGCAGAAGAAGTGGCTTCGGGGTTGGATACCGAGGCGATTGCCGTGGCGTGCGATTTGGCCAATGCCAGTGATATTCAAAAGATGGTTGATCAGGTGTTGGCGCATTTTGGGCAGATTGATATTCTGGTGAATGATGCTGCGTATAATAAGTGGATTCCGTTTGACGATTTGGACGCGTTGACGTTGGAAGAATGGGACAAGATTTTGGCGATCAATTTGACGGGGCCGATGTTGTGTATTAAAGCTGTGGCACCTGCGATGAAGAAACAGGGCGCGGGACGGGTGATCAATATTTCGTCGATTGCAGGCATGGGTCCCAGTGGCTCGTCTATTCCCTACGCGGTGTCCAAAGCGGGGTTGAATCATTTGACCAAGTGTATGGCTGTGGGGCTGGCGCCTGAAGTGACTGTGAATGGATTGGCACCGGGTTATATTGAGGGCACACGGGCGACGTCTAATTTGGCACCAGAATATCGGGAACGCGCGGCGACGAACAATTTGTTGCAGAAACCTGCGGACAAAGATGACATTGCGGATCAGGTGGTGGCACTGTGTAAAGCGGATACGATTACGGGGCAGACGTTGGTGGTGGATTCGGGGCGGCATTTTCACTGAGAACTATTAACAAAATGAAAATTGGATCTCACGCGCACAGGTGAAACCTTAATGAGCGTAGCGAATAACATTGTCCATAGTGAACATAGTTAATTTACCTTTAATGAGAATAGTGATTCATTTAGTGAAGGCACAAAGATATGAAGACACGAAGAGGTTGGGTGGCTCCATTAAAGTTATGAGCTGTATAAATTATTGTTTTTGTAGGCAATTTATTCTTGAAAATTATAATAGGCTTTTATTGTAGGGTTTTAGGATATTTTATGTTTTGGGATAAGTTTAAAAATGTGACAGGATAAATATTTTTAAGTCATTAAGGAGCGCTTTGTGGAATTGCCAAGAAGTTGTCCAGAGGCCGAAGGTATTTCGTCTTCGGCCATTCTTTCTTTTGTTGAAGCCGCCGAAGCTGAGTTAGATGCTTTACACAGTTTGATGATTTTAAGGCACGGCCACGTTGTGACACAAGGGTGATGGAAACCTTATGCGGCAGAATATAATCATCGGTTGTTTTCGTTGAGCAAGAGTTTTACGTCAACGGCTGTTGGGTTGGCGGTGTCGGTATAATGCTTATCGAGGCGATGGGGCATTTGGTCAATTTTGTTTGGTACTACCCGAGCAAGACGCGGTGGTGGTGACGACGGCGGGGTTGCAGAATATGCAGAGCGTGTTGGGTTTGGTGGTGTAGAACGATTACAACTGGTGGGGCAGATCAGTTGTTGAAGAATGATAGAAGCATATATGAAGCAGCTTTCTTCATCAAGCTAAAAAAAAGCGACCACATCATGTGGTCGCTTTTGGTTTTTGTGGCAATTTGGGCAGAACGGATCATTCGTATTTCTTAATTTCCAATTCGTTGCCATCTGGGTCACGAAAATAAGTGGCCAGCCCTTCGCCTTGGGCACCTTTGTTCATCATGGGTCCGCGATAGGGCAACTCGCGTTCTTGCAAACGTGCGACCGTTTTTCATTACCCCAGTTCGGAGAGTTTGACGGTGCGGCCTTCTTTGGCCGAGAGGTCGGCTGCAAAGTTGACCCGATGCGTTTCAAAAGCGATATCGAAATTGGTTTTGGGCATCGGTTGGTTGTTGTTTACACCATCAACAAAAGCTTGAAATTGCGGTTCGTAAGGGTGATCGGCTACGTCACCCGAGTCGATGAGCGACGTTTCAAGTGTGCTCCATTTGTTTTTGTTCATACCGTGCAATTTGTGCGAATAAAAGCGGTTGTCGAGCAAGCTGCCTTCGGAGCCGACCAAATGAATGTGGAAGTAATAGGGTTGCAGACAATCGATACAGGAAGTGACCTTGGCTATTTTGCCATTGTTGTATTTGAGCAAAGACACGGACGTGGTGTCGTATTCATAAGGGGTGAAGTGTTCTGATTTTGACTTGGTGGACAAGCTGGTGACCGCTTCAACTTCGCCGTCCATAAAAAAGAGTTGGGCATCTAAGGCGTGACATCCTGCGGTGAGCAAACTGGAACCCGCAAAGTCTTTTTTGATATTCCAATCATACTGTCCATACCAGGGGCCAATGCCGTGGTAATAGTCTACTTCGCCGTAGTGTAATTCACCCAGCAGACCTTGATCGATGACCGAGCGGATCATGGTGAAGTGCGCACTAAAACGACACTCAAAACAGACGCAAGATTGCACACCTGACTTTTTGATGGCATCCCTTACCCGTTTGAGATCTTCGTAATTGAGACAAATAGGTTTTTCTATAATGAGGTGTTTACCCGCTTCTGCAGCAGCAACGGCTTGATCTGTATGAAACTTATGCGGCGTACAAATGTCGATGATATGAATGTCGGGATCTGCAAGCATGTCCTCAAAGTTTTGATATGCTTTGAGGGGTATGCCATACTGGGCAGCGAGATCATTTTCGTTGTGTTCGCGGCGTGAGCAAATGGCGGTCACATTTGCGCCCTTCACTGCCTTAAATGTTTCAATATGTGCGCCTGCTACCCAACCGAGCCCGACAATACCGACATTGAGATCGCTCATAAAAACCTCCGGAAAGAATGTGTTACGAAATGATGTGAAGAATGTCAACTTTGAGAAAGGGCATGATGAAGCGATTTTGTGTGGATGTCAATGGTAAAAATTTTAGGGAAAAACATAGAATTCAAAGGCATCTATTCTCGTTTCTTTCTAAAAGAACTTAGGGTTTATCACGAATTTTAACTTTATTGCCTTCGGCGACTTACTTTTTTTCAGCAGCCAAAAAAAGTAAGCAAAAAAGGCCGTCCCTCAAGTGCCGGGAAGGCTGATTTTCCGCAAATACCCTCAGGGGGTGCATGGGGTGAAGTGGCCTGTCAGATTGGGAGGTTTTGCAAATGTGAATAGCTGGACGGAATGGTGCGGAAAATCGGAGGTTGCTTGGTGTGATGGGGCGAATCAGGTTATTTGGGAAAAAATATAAATATAAAAACTGCAGCTTCGCCTTACGGTGGTGTGGGCCAAATCAAGGCAAAAGTAAAAAGGTGAAAGTAAAAAGATGAATCTAAAAACTTGAATACGACCTGCTGGTGGTGTGGGCCGTTGTGCAGTTGGTGGGTGGTGATGTGTGGGTGTTGGGCGTGTGGAACACGAGGTGGGGGGTGGGAACTGCGCGGGCAGGTGAGGGTGGGTTTATGCCCCTAAAAACACTGAAGCTCATGAATAGCCCCCCGCAGGGGCGGATTTCTTTGCCTACTTTCTTTGGCCGTTAAAGAAAGTAGGTCGCCGAAGGCAATGACCTTAAAGAGAAAGCTCGTGAAGCTTATAAAGAAGAATCCCAGACGCAACCGCAACATTCAACGATTCAACAGGCGCAGCCATTGGAATGGTAACCGTCTGCGTGGCCTGAGTGAGGATCTCGGGATCTAGACCAAAGGCTTCATTGCCCAGCACAAGGGCGGTGGGGCCTTTTATTGTGAGTTGATGATAGGGCGTGCCGTCGACGTGTGCGGCAAGAATTGAAAAGTTGCGTTGGGTCAATTCTTGGAGGAGATCGGGGCCATTCTCCATTGAAAAGGTCGGCAGGCGAAAGATGGCACCCATGGTTGAACGGACGACTTTGGGATTATAGACTTCGACGGATCCGCGGGTGAGGAAAATGCCTGCACAGGAAGCGGCTTCGGCAGTACGCATGATCATGCCTAGGTTGCCTGGGTCTGAGATGCGGTCGAGAATGAGGATGGGATGGGCGGATTTCAGAATCGTTTCGCGATCCCATTTGGGTATAGGCACCACCCCAAGAACACCTTGTGGGGTTTCGGTATCGCTCATGCCTTTAAAGGCACGCCAATTGGTGTGTTGAAGGGGTATGTTTTTTTGAACGGCGCTTTGAAAGAGGGCTTCCAAACGCTCGTTGCGGTCGATGCTTTCGCGGCAGAAGAGGAGTTGTTCAATGGGTGCCTCAGAAGCAATGGCTTCTTCACACAATCGAATACCTTCAATAAGATATTTGTTCTGCTCTTCGCGATGTTTGCGTTGTTTGAGTGCAAGAATCTGTCTTGCGCCTTTGATGGCCATATGTTAAACGTTGTCCTGGGGTGTTTCGCCCCGGCTAATGGTTGTGCGCAAGTTTTGCAATTCTTCCCAAATATTTTTCTCGCGTTTGGATAGACTGAGGAAATAGAGCAAAATGACAACCCAAATGATGATGTAGGCGGCAGTCATATATTCGAGGTATTGCATGGCACCCTCCGGGGGAAGTGAAAAGGCAATTTAGGTTACTCAGAACCCACTTGCCCCAAAATGGTTTGGCGATCGCGAATATCTGCTTTGATCGATTCGAGTTCGTCACGGGCCTTTTCGAGTGAGACGCGTTTGAACAACAAGGCCAAGAACAGCATGAGAAAGGTAACGACACAAAAGTAAAAGGCGATTTTCATATCGAGGGGCAAACCAAAATTTTCACCGCGGATCACTTCGGGGTGATGTGTGCGCCAGAGTTTGGTGGCATAGTGAATCAAAGGCATGTCTAAAAAACCAATGATGCTGAGCACGGCCCGAAATTTGGCGCTTTGTAGAGAGTCTTCGCTGTAGCTGTGCAGCATCATATAAGCAACATAAATGAGCCACAGGACCAAGTGAAGGGTGAGTTGTGCATCCCAAACCCACCAAGCTCCCCAAATGGGTTTTGCCCAGATGGGTCCTGTGAGCAAAACGAGCGTGCAGAACAACAAACCCACTTCGGCGCCACAAAATGCCCAAATGTCATATTTTTTATCTCTTTTATAGAGATATAGAATGCTTGAAATAAAACAGATAGAAAATCCTGCGTACATCATAAAAGCCGAGGGCACGTGGTAGTAGAAAATCTTTTGTGCAAACCCCATGTCTTTTTCTATACCGGCATACATCAAGGCCATATAGGGTGCAATGGTGAGGCCAATAAGGGCTAAGATGCCAAAAACGAAGGCGGGAATATATGGACGTCGCATGGGGATCAATCCTCCAAAACAAATTCAAATAACAATAAACAAGCTGCGCAAAAAAGACCTGCAAAAGCACCCCCCAATTGTAACCACGAGGCAACTTCAGATAAGGTATCTCCTGCTAAGATACCGTGAAAGGCTTCAACGGCTGCTAAGAGGGCTGGAACGAGTACCGGCAGTGTGAGAATGGGCAATAGGGCTTCTTGTAGGCGGGTGTTCATCGACATTGCGGCAAAGAGGGTGCCCACTGAGGCAAATCCCAAAGTGCCAAGTATGATGGGGATGCACAAACGAGGTAAGACGCCAACAATTTCGATGTCTAAAAAGATAACCAAAATGGGTAATATGAGGGCCTCGAGCAAAAGCATGGCCGCCACATTGCCTAACATTTTACCTAAAAAAATGGCACCTGGATCTGCTGGTGTCAGACGAAGCCCCAAGAGGCAGTCGTTTTGTTTTTCAATGGCGAATGCACGCCCCAGCCCCATAAGCCCTGCAAATGTGGTGGCAATCCAAAAGATGCCCGGTGCTGCCGATTGCATGATGGGGGATCCGGGTTTAAAAACAAAGTTAAAAATGAGTACTACTAAGAATGCAAAAAATGCCATGGCACTCAAGCGTTCTTTGGTACGCCATTCGGTTCTGAGGTCTTTTTCTAAAATGGCGAGTGTTTGGGATATGAAGAGAGACATATGTGTTTTTAACCTAGGGGTTTCTTATGAGCTCTGTGCCACATTTCCGACCCGATTTTCATAAAGTGTGCGCAATTCTGTTTCGGTAATTGCTTCTGTTGTTGATTTGTAGATGAGTTCACCCAACCGCAGAATGCCAAAGTGATTGGCCAATGCCAAGCCTTGTGCAAGGTCGTGTGTGACCAAGAGGATGGTTCGGCCTTTTGAACGTAAGTTGTAAATCATGTTGGCCAACAACGAGCGTGCTGCCGTGTCTAAACCTGTGAAGGGTTCGTCGAGCAATAATATTTCAGGTTGGTGAAGCGTGGCGCGTGCAATGGCAAGGCGTTGTTTCATGCCGCGTGAGAAACCTCTGACGCGGTCGTTGTAGCGGTCTAAAAGACCTACAGTGCTGAGTGCTTCGTCTACGTCGTGGGATATGTTTTTAAGGCCATACATTTTGGCATAAAATGTGAGGTTTTCGCGTGCTGTTAGGTCGTCATAAAGCAGGGTCTGATGAGAGATGAGCCCAATGTGTGCGCGCACTTGCTCGGGGGATTCACGCACGTCAATGTCGCGAATGCGAACGGTGCCAGATGAGGGTCTACCAAGTGTGGCGATGATGCGAAGGAGGGTGCTTTTGCCTGCGCCATTGGGGCCAAAGAGGGCAAATGTTTGACCTTCTGGTATCGAAAGCGTGACGCCGCGCAAGGCAGTAAGATGCCCAAAGCGTCGGGTTACATTGTGGAGTTCTATGGCATTCACAGACCTTATCCTTGGCTGGTAAGGTTTGCAATGCGTTTTTTGAGGGCATCTCTTTGTTGCTGATGATCTTTTTGGTCGAGGTCGCCTTTTTCAAATTGTTCGTCGAGGTCGGCAATTTGTTCAAGTAACGATTGGCGGTTGTCAGAGGATTCGGCCACTTCTGCCTTGAGCACATCTCGGCGTGTTTGGTAAATCTCTTTGGTGAGTTGGCCATTTTCAAAGCGGTCGTCTAAGTCGGCAATTTGTTCAAGCAGAGCCTGGCGGCGGTTGGATGTCGACAATGGGGTTTGCGTGTTTGAACTTGGACGTCGAACGATGATGACGACAATGGCAACGAAGGCGATCGCTACAATGCCCACAATGCCCATGATCGTGTTTTGAGAGATACCATCTGCTTCATTTTCAATTGAGCCAAACTGCATGCCAATGCGCGTACCGGGTGTGAGGTCGGCTGCGGCAAACTGCTTAAAGGTTTGCCCACCAAAGGTGACGGGGCCATGATCGTGCAAGCCTGTGGTAGATACCTCTGATTCGGGTGGTTGTACGAGCAGGTCAAATGAACTGGTGGTGTAGGTGATCGTTTGATTGAGTTGGTTGGTTGCTGGCAAGGCAAAAGTGAAGAAAGATTGGCTTTGGCCTGGAATGATAGGACGTGGATCAACGAGAACGTTGCCGTGCAGATGCACCCCCTCTGGTGCGCGGAGAATATCTGTGACCCCTTCTGGTAAGGGCAGTTCTAAGCCGTGCCCATGGTCACCACCCGTGAGATAGGTATGATTGCCGCTGTTTTTGATAATGAGAATGTAAGTGGCTTGTTTGGTCGTGAGATCGACCAAAACGTGATGAGAAGCAATAGATAAAGCAGTGTCTTGATCGGTTATTTCATAAACGGGGATTTCAACGGTGTCACTATTGGGTGTTAAATTGCCTGGATAGTCGACGTTGTTGTAGCGTGCAATGAGCATTGGGGGCGGGTCTGCGGGTGGGTTTGCGGGCATAACGAGTGTGAAGCGACCATTTTGGTCAGTGGTATCGCGCACAATGGTGGCACCACTTTCGGCATGGTGAATGTAAGAGACGGGGATGTTGGCTTCGGGGCGTGAGAGGGTATGGTTGGTCACTTGACCCGTAAGCGCAAATGCGAGGGTTGGGAAGAGGAGTAAGGTGAGGTAAGACGCAAGACGTGAAACGTGAAACGTGAAACGTAAGAAGTGAGAGGTCAAGGCGTGTTTATATTTGGTGATCGGGATATGATTTCTCACGTTTTTTCTTTCTGTGTTTGGTCAATGCGCTATACCAATAGCACCTACTCCCCTTAATGAGCTTTGGCATTTAAGATAAGCCATTACTCGTGTTAGACTTTCTCTCCTCCTTTAGGAGGGGCCGGGGGAGATGTTTTTAATTCTTGCTTCTGGCCTGACGAATGGCAGCGATTTCTTGTTCTATACGGGTGTCAACTTTTTTGGGAATGGGCGCATCGTGTGTATGATCTGCACGACCATTGGCTTTGTCTAAAGATTTCATAAGTTCTACTGCTTGGGCTTGATATCGATCGCGCATGTCTTTATAATCGTCTTCTTCAATTTTGCCCATACGATGGTCAAATTCGAGTTCGCGAATGGCTTCGTAAACACGTTCGCTTTCTTCACGCATTTGACGGCGGCGTGTTTCGCGTTGTGTGGTTTGTGTCATGGTGTCACTTTTGGAAAATAGAGGCGTGAAAACAAAAAGTAAAACACCCACAGCAATGAGAGTAAATGCGGCAATGATCATAGCTCACGCTCCCGAAGTTCTTGTTCGAGTTTGTCTAAATAAGGGTCTTTTTCGTTGCTCTGTTGCCCTGTAGCGGCAATGGGCACGGGTTTGGATTGTGACCAAGTACGCAAAACGTTTCGCACCATAAAGAAACCAAACACCAAGACAAAGGGTGGCATGAGCCAAGCCATAAGGCCGAACCCTTCTGCTGGCGGTTTGGACAAGACGATTTTGCCAAAGTCGGCAACATAAGCGTCAATAACTTGTTGTTTTGTTTTGCCGGCTCCAAGGAGTGCATCTATGCGCGCGTGTTGTTGTTGGGCATGGCCACATGTGCATTCATCTAAGGGACGACGCGGACATGTGCCACATAAACAAGCGAGTTCTTTGCCTACTTCGTCTCGCTGTATTTTGGTAACTTCGGCAGAAGCGGGAAGTGCAAAAAAAAGAGAGAAGAGAGATGGAAGCAGAAAGGCAAAAAACAAAGCTCGTATGGGCTCTCTCCACAAGGCAGATGTGCGGTTTTTTATACGGTATTTTATGAGGGCATCCCAACTGGAGAGAAGGTGCTTTTTCTTCTCCAGTTTTTCTTCTTTCTTTTCCCTTGTCATGCCACCGCCTCCTGCTCTTGAGGTAAACCAACGACACGACGGCGACGGGCTTTGTCTCGTGGGTCGGGTAACATGGTAATGAGGGTACCTATGGTGATGACCCATGCGCCAATCCACACCCATATGACGAGCGGATTGACGTATACGTGGAATAAGGCAACCTCTTGGCCATCGCGTTGATCAAACCCTTGGCAAAGCACGTACAGGTCTTCACGCAGATTGGAGCGAATGGACACTTCGGTGGTGCGTTGCTGATCGTCACGTTTGTAATACACTTTTTGCTGGGGCCACATGGTGCCTAAGCGTTCGCCGTTTTTGTAGACACCTAATTGGGCGGTGAGATCTACTGTGAGTGGTTTTACTTCTTCGGTTACACCTTCATACGTGAGGGTGTAGGGACCGATTGTGGCCGATTCTTGATAGGCCAGTTCGGCTTCTATGTCTTGGTTAAAAGCATTGCCTGTAAAACCGATAAAGAGTAACACGATGCCAAAGTGTACCACATAGCCTCCATACCGCCGTTTGTTGCGGCGGGTGAGGTTGATGAGGGCCATAATGTAAGATTCACCGGAACTGCTGCCACGAGCGAGAGCGCCTCTGTGAAATTCGGAAACAATGGTGCCTGTCACAAGGCCAGAGCAGGCAAAGGAGATCAGTGCATAAATGTCACGCACCCCTAATACTGCCGGTACGATGGCACACAAAAGGCCAAAGAGCGTTGGATAAGCGAAATGTCGTTTGAGGCTTTGGCTTGATGTTTTGCGCCACGCCAAGAGGGGACCAATGCCTGTGAGCAAAAGCAGGAGTAGGCCAATGGGTACCATAACGGCGTTAAAATAAGGGGCG
>Ga0115002_10003972_pt1 | contig 18183 bp, 10 predicted proteins | sample ArcticOcean_MG_C_8_FD_89576 | JGI IMG/M metagenome (GOLD analysis project Ga0115002, IMG submission 89576) | Marine microbial communities from western Arctic Ocean - ArcticOcean_MG_CB11_86 | ecosystem: Environmental > Aquatic > Marine > Oceanic | place: Arctic Ocean: Canada Basin | collected... | reverse complement strand
CATTTAACATCCACAGAAAGTTCGCTGCGAACCCCAAATCGTCGCGCGGTGCAATCGGAGTGTTGCCATCCAAACGACGTTGGCGAGCCGCCAGTATGACGGGCAGCGCGGCCAACAACCTCGTTGCGTTCTCGAGTTCATTTGCCGGGCCATTATCAGACTCGCAAGGCCAGTGGGCGAGTAGGCTCGCCGCACTGCGCATGAAGTCCATCGTATTGGCTGAAGACGGGATCAAAGCGAGCGTTTGATCCAAGTCGCCCGCAATTGTTTGCTGTCGCTTGAGTCGTTTGCAAAACTCGCGATCTTGCTCCTGCGTTGGCCGTTCGCCGTAAAGCAACAAATAACTAACTTGTTCAAACGTTGCTCGTTCGACGAGCTGATCGATCGGATAGCCTCGATAAGAGAGACCGTCGGCCACTGTACAGATGCTCGTTTCGCCTGCAATGACACCTTCTAAACCGGGATAATAGTTTTCGTCACTCATTGTTTGACTCGCTATAAATGCCGTCGGTTAGTCTTCGTCTTCTTCGCTTTCGTCGTCTTCGAATTCGTCGTCTTCGAATTCTTCACCCTCGTCGTATTCTTCTTTCCCATCGCCAGCGAATTCGAAAAAACGGCGGTCTTGTTCTTGGAAGCCATCGTAGTCTAGCAGTTCGTACAGCTCGGCTCGTGTTTGCATTTTGGGCAGCAAGGATTCTTGATGACCGCTGACTGAGATTTCGCCGAGTGCGATTTCCATTGCCCGCATTGCGACTCTTAAAAGTGTTACGGGATACAGGACAGCGGCGTAACCGAGTTCGGCTAGTAACGAGTATTCGAGCAACGGCGATTTGCCGAACTCGGTCATGTTCGCGATCAATGGGACGGGAACTTCTTCCGAGAATTTCTGGAACTCGTCGACGGACGCGAGAGCTTCGGGGAAGATCCAATCGGCTCCGGCATCGACGTATTTGAGTGCTCTATCGATAGCTCCATCAAGTCCTTCGCTATCTCGTGCGTCGGTGCGTGCAATAATTACGAAGTCGGGATCGAAACGAGCTTCACAGGCTGCGCGAATTTTAGCGCACATGGCAGTCGGGTCGACTAAAGTCTTTCCCGAAAGATGACCGCAGCGTTTCGGTAGCACCTGATCTTCCAGCTGCATCGCTGCCGCTCCAGCTGCTTCGAGTTCGACGACCGTTCGCAAGACATTGATCACTTCCCCGAATCCCGTGTCGGCGTCCACAATCACTGGAATAGTGACGTTACGAGTGAGATAGGTAACGTGCTGCACCAGTTCAGGAAGAGTGAGTAGACCGACGTCGGGCATTCCCAACGTGTTGGCCGAAAGAGTTGCTCCAGAGAGATAAGTCGCACCAAAACCGGCTTGCTCAATCAAGCGAGCGACCAGGGCGCTGGGGGCTCCCGGCACTTGCAGGGTGTGCTTTTCGACGGCATTTCGGAGCGCCAATCCGGGGGAAACATCCATGTTTTTAGACCTCTAGAACTACAAACGCGTAAACCAATATGTCAGCGAACTGCCGATTCGGAGCTATTTTTTGGGACCACTCGATGACTGAATATACGGGTTTGACAGGTAAATCGACAATAGAAGCGAAATGATTGCAACACTAGGCCGACACGGGTTGTCCAAAGTTAGGCGTATACCTATTTTGGTTTACTCTATAAGTTTCCTCCCAAGATAGCTTTCCCGCCCTCATTCCGAACTCCGCAAACACAACCATGGAATCGGCAAGACCAATTCAGCATCACTACTCCCGGCTAAGCTGGTGGCTCGATGTTGCGCTGGTGCTGACCGTATTTTATCTCTACGCGGGCTGGCCCACACCGGATGTCAATGAGGCCCACTATCTTGCCAAGGCGAGACATTATTGGGATCCAACTTGGTGCCCGAACGATATTTTTCTCAATTCGGCGAATGCCCATTTCACGTTCTACTGGATATTTGGCTGGCTGACGGTGTTCCTTCCGTTGCCGGTCGTGGCTTGGATTGGTCGGCTCATAACGTGGGCGCTGCTGTCGATCGCTTGGGTCCGCATTCACAAGACGCTCTTCGACCGCCGCTGGCTTCCCGTACTTTCGAGTGTCGTGTTTATTGCGTTGTGGCAAACAACTCAGATTGCGGGCGAGTGGCTTTTGGGGGGAGTGGAAGGAAAAGGGTTTGCCTATGTATGCGTCTTCTTTGCGATAGACGACATGTTGAACCGACGTTGGAATCGCGTTTGGATATGGCTGGGTGTTGCCTCGGCCTTTCACGTACTCGTTGGCGGCTGGTCGGTATTGTGTGGACTGGTCGCTTGGTATTCCACCGGAAAACAGCGGCCTACATTTCAATCGATGTTCCCGTCTCTCCTGCTCGGGCTGACGTTATCATTACCGGGTTTGATTCCGGGGCTCATGTTGACTTCCAATGCCGACCCCGTCGTCGTGCAAGAAGCAAACATAATCTATGTATTCCGACGAGTACCGCACCATACTGTCTTTCATCATTTCCTGTACGTTTCTTCCAACATTGTCGCACTCGGGAAACATGTCGCGCTGATCGCTATCTGGATCGCCGTCGCTTGTTACACGCCATGCCGAGCGTGCCGAGCCGAAGGGGAACCAGCGACTGCTTCGCAGCGTGCGCTGCGCGGCTTTACGATCGGAGCGCTAATGCTCTCCTGCTTCGGTGTGCTCTTTGATCAATTGCTTCTCCACAATCCAATCCTCTCGGCAGCGTTGCTAAAGTACTATTGGTTCCGGTTGGGTGACTTGATGGTTCCATTTGCAGCGGCCGTCGCTTTGTGCGGACTGTACGTCCAGCTGCTTGAAAACAAGCGGCATTGGGCTAGGACACTCGTGCTCGCTTTGATACTCTTTTCCGCGATCCCAATTTTCCAAACGTTTTTGCAAAGACGAAAGTCGGGGCTCTCAGCGGCGGATCAACAATCGATGTATTCGCAATTGAAGCCGGATGTCGATTTAGAAACGAAGCAACGCGATTGGATCGCGACCTGCAAGTGGATCAAAGAGAACACACCGACTGACGCTTTATTCCTAACTCCAAAACTTCAGCAGACTTTTAAGTGGAATGCGGAGCGGAGCGAAGTTTGCAATTGGAAAGATACGCCACAGGATGCCAAATCCGTGGTAGCGTGGTGGGAGAGATTAGGCAAGGTGTACCCAGGGGAGGTGAATTACAATGGATTGTATCACCACCAAACGGCGGGAATTCAGGCACTCGCTAGCGAAATCGGATTTCAATACGTTGTCGTCGACAGCACTTTTAACGGGCCGCCGTTTGATTTCCCAAAAATCTACCCGAACCCAGACCATCAAAACGGGTCTTATGAGATATATCGAGTCCCCTCCCCTCCCCTTCCAGCCAAACTGAAGCAACTCGGCAGCCCACACAATGATTGACTCCGTTATTCAACCGCTAAGAGAGGCATTGCGCGAGTCGCTGCCTGGCCGCGAATACCAGAGACAGGCTTCGCCGGAGTTGAGTTACGGGCGTCACTTTGGTCCGCCACCCAGCAACGCTTCGCAAGCCGCAGTGCTCGTTCTTTTACAGCACTCTGAAGATGGCTGGACGATACCACTGACCAAAAGGCCACCGACTCTCAAGCACCATGGCGGCCAAATCTGCCTACCCGGCGGATCGCAAGAAGCGGGCGAATCGCTGTCGGAATGTGCTTGCCGCGAAATGGAAGAAGAGCTCGGAGTCCAGATTGATCCTAGCGGGGTAATCGGTCAACTTTCGCCAATCTACGTATTCGCCAGCAACTTCGCCGTCACGCCTTTTGTTTGCATTCAATCTGAACCACTCAGCTACTCACCCAACGCGGCCGAAGTCGAGCAATTGATTCAGCTACCAATTTCAGCGCTTGATTCTGCCGAACACTGTGGCCATCACGACATCCACCGTCGTGGCTTGAGATTCCGCACGCCGCATCTTCAGTGGCAGCAACATCGCATCTGGGGTGCGACGCACATTATTCTTTCCGAAGTTGCGGAGATCTGGCGCCGAATTCGGCGCGGTGGCCGTCCGCTGACTTAGCCGCAATGGGTAACCTCATTCGCTGCGTTGCAGGCGTCTACTCCGCTAAAACGAGTGGAATTAACAGCTCTTGCGACCGGTGAATTCCCAGCCCTCAGCGCGAAACTCCCTTACGTCGTCAAGCGGCCGCAGATATACTCGAACGCTTACATCTACACAAAAACCCTGTCCTCTACGAGTTAAGAAAATGATCCGAGTCGGAATCATGGGTGCCACGGGCTACACAGCCTTGGAACTAATCAAGTTACTACTCCGCCATCCCGAAGTTGAAATCGTTGCACTCACAACGCGCAAAGAGGACCGTCCGCATGTTTCCAGCGTTCACAAACAATTAACCAATCGCTTGGACCTCACACTCGACAATCTCACGCCACAGCAACTAGCAGAGAAAACAGATTGCGTCTTTGGCTGCCTGCCACACGCGGCCTCGGCGCCACTGGTCATGCAATTGCTGGAAGCGGGAATAAGAGTGGTCGACTTTAGCGCCGACTATCGGCTCGACGATCCAGTGCTTTATTCGAATTGGTACAACGTCGAACATCCCGATCCCGAGCGAATGCCGAATGTTCCTTACGGACTGCCGGAGTTATTTTCCGAGAGTATCAAGGAAGCTCAAGTGGTCGCTAATCCCGGCTGTTTCCCGACGGGTGCGATCTTGGCTTTGGCTCCGTTGTTAGTAGATAATTTGGTGGAATCGGATTCTATTATTGTGGATTCCAAGACGGGGGTAAGCGGAGCTGGCCGCAATCCGAAACTTGGAACTCACTACCCTGAATGCAATGAAAGCATCGCGGCCTATAGTGTCGGCCAACACCGACACATGCCCGAAATTGACTTCGTGCTAGGTAAAGTTACAGGTAAGAACGTCGAGACGATTTTCACGCCGCATCTAGTTCCGATGGACCGTGGAATTTTGACTACCGCATATGCCAAGCCAAAAGGCATGGTCAATGAAAGTGAGTTGATCGAGCGCTACAAAGAGTTTTATCGCGAATCACCATTTGTCCGCGTCGTGGATCATTTGCCCGCGACGAAAGATACGATGAACACCAACTACTGCGACGTAACGCTTCGAGTCGTGCGCGGGCGGATTATTGTTATCAGCAGTATCGACAACCTGGTCAAAGGAGCCTCCGGTGCAGCCGTTCAAAACATGAACGTCATGTATGGGTTCGACGAAACTACGGCTCTTATCTAACACACAACTCAGCTCTACGAAGATACAGGATTCTGAATATGCATGTTCCCAAGGGATTTCGATTGGCCGGTGTTCATTGCGGTCTGAAAACAAGTTCGACGGAAGACATTTCATTAATCGTCTCCGACGGCCCAGTCGTCGCAGCGGGTGTCTATACCCAAAACTTGATTTGCGCCGCCCCTGTTGAGATCTGTCGCGAGCGAACAACGTCCAACAGTATCCGAGCCGTCGTGACCAACTCCGGCAACGCCAATGCTTGTACGGGTAAGCAAGGAATGGACGATGCAATTCGGATGACGGAATTAGTGGCCGGAGCATGCGACGTTCCCGCCGAATCCGTATTAGTTATGTCGACCGGTATCATTGGCGAGTTCTTGCCGATGGACAAAGTTACTTCTGGCATCAATGACGCAGCGAGTCAACTGAACAACAACGAAGACTCGCTACATGCCGCTTCACGAGGCATCACAACAACAGACAAAACTCCAAAACTGGTTAGCCGGCAAGTGGAGATCAACGGCGAAGTCGTTACCATCACCGCGATGGCCAAAGGGGCTGGCATGATTGGTCCCCGTATGGCGACTCTGCTGGGCGTCGTTTTTACAGACGCTGCACTCAATGAAACCGACGCCGCGACTCTACTCACGGCAAGCGTTGATTCGAGTTTTAATTCGATCAGTGTAGAAGGCCATACAAGCACCAACGATACCGTTTTGCTTTTGGCCAGTGGGTTGGTTGGCGAGCCACTCGAAGGACCTGCACTCCAACAATTTAGCGACATCGTAGCCGAGCTGTGTATCGAGTTGGCCAAGATGATCCCGGCAGATGGAGAGGGCGCAAGTCATCTGATCGAGATCGAAGTCACTGGTTGCCAGTCGGCTGCCGATGCAAAAATAATCGCGGAAACAGTGGCCAGCAGTAACTTGGTAAAAACGGCGGTAACGGGCAATGACCCTAACTGGGGTCGGATTGTTTCAGCGGCGGGTTACGCGGGAATTGAATTTGATGTCAGCAAAGTATCGCTGAAGATCAACGGAAATAGCGTTTACGAAAACGGAACGCCAGCAGAGTTCGACGCGGCAGTAGTATCCCGATCCATGGCCGAGTCTACCGAATGTCTCATACAACTTTCGGTCGGTGATGGCAGCGGTATGGCAACGTTTTGGACCAGCGACTTGACATGCCAATACGTCACATTTAACTCGGAATACACCACGTAAGATACCACGAAAGATACCACGAAAGATACCACGTAAGATATAGTGGCGTTCTTACGAGTCAGCCTTTTTACTTGTTGACTCGACCGTAAACTGAATCACATTCATGATGTCTTCGAGATCGTCGGTAGCTTCGTAACCGATCGTGGTTTCAGTATTATACTTGGCGTCAATTGTTTCCTGGCCGTCTTCGATTTTGGAAACTTGGACTCGGTAGTAACCGAGATAGATGCCTGGGAAGCTCGACTCTTGCCCCGACATGTAGGCAATGCCATCCGCATCTGTAACCCCTTTGGACGCCTTGATCAAGTTGCCCATAAATCTTTCGGGAGTAAACGTCACGACCGCGCCTTTGAGCGCCTCCGACCCTTTTTTGATTTCTACCTCTCCCGAGATGATCGTGGAATCGGCCGTAATGAAGTATTCAATGCGAGTACGTAATTCTGTGTAGCTGATGCTTTCGTTGCCATCGGAATCAATTCGCTTGAACGCAACCTTGATGGCTGGGCACTTGTCCGCCTCGGCGAAGTCGATCAAGCCATCGCCGTTTTCATCGTAATCTTCCATCGCCAGCTTGGCCGACTGCGCTGGATTAAATGAAATGCCGCCCGGAGTTGATCCGCCACATCCCACAAACGAAACCATTGCAGCGAAACATGAAAAGGAAACGAGAAGTTTCTTGAGCATGACTGAGCGAACCCTGTGAAATTTGCAGCTGACCATGCCTGAACGCAGTGTAATCGCGTGAAAAAACACTGAGGCCGTTAGCAACAACGTTAATTGATTATCAACTTCTATTTTTAGAGACCACTCATATCCATTGCCATTCCGTCGCGTCGGCTACCGAGCATCGAGAAAACGGCAAGGTCGAGATCGTATGGTAGGAGGTGGACGGAGCCATCGCAATAAACCACTTGGAATCCAGCATTGTGGTTGCTGCCAAATCGGCGAGTACAATTCTCAAACCCTTTAGTGTCGCGTAGCGGTCGAGTTGCTTGAACGCTTGTCGCCTGACCGTTAGCGAAACCAGGTACCCAGCGATTCACATCCCAGTCATTGCCCTGATACAACGAATTGTTATCCGAGCAACATCGGCCATTCTCGTAATAGTTTGGATTCAAGTACTTTTCGCCGACCATCAAAGTATTGCTCGTTCCGTCAAGAACCTGACTGAGCAAAATCTCACTACGTTCGGAAGAGATGCCATCATGATTGGCCAACATCCAGGCATCGGAGTGAGTCCAGTTGCAATTGGGGTAAGTCTGCAAACAGCTAAGATTACTTCCTCGGCCCAAAATCACTTTCGTTCCGCCATTCGCGGCGTAATCAGTCTTTCCGTGTCCAACGTCACCGGTGGAGTTTATCGAACTCTCGATCGCGGGATACACCTTGGCCCAACGTCGCGTTGGGCAATGCATGATTTTAATCGGTTGAGCTTTCTGTGCTGAAAGCTGGCCGGGTTCGGAAGTGCGTGCCCCGAGATTGCGGAGGTCCGTTTGTTCGATGAAGGCAAGCATGTTGTAGACCCAGCCACCCGGCTGATCTTTGCCATAGTCGCGACTCGGTTCGCCAGTCCATTTGTAACCCCAACCACTCGATGGCAAATGGCCATGAACGTCTTCGTGATTGAGCCAACCAATTCCGATTTGCTTCAAATGGTTCTTACACTCTGTGCGGCGGGCCGCTTCACGAGTCGCTTGAACAGCGGGAAGTAAAAGAGCAACGAGAATCCCAATGATTGCGATTACCACGAGAAGCTCGATGAGCGTAAAACCATTTCGGCGCGTAGGTGAAGTCATGACAGGCCTCCGATTCGACCAAGAATATTTGGATCCGAGTGTATATGAATTTGAGATTGTATTGGGTTGCCTGACCCATGTTCCATTCTTCATTCTAGTCGAATCTAGAGATCCCCGACAGTCAAACGCAGCAATTTCCAAAGTGGACTGTCGATAATCTCCCTACAATCCCACTGCTTATACGTTCGATGAACGGCATGAAACTTTGTGGCGCTCCGCTGAATCAATTGGCTCGACCCTGAAATGGTCGGAAGTCGATTCGACAAGACCGGTTTCGACAGAACGAGTTCACTCCATTATCAATCTGCAAAATTCCCTTAACATCAGACTACCTATTTTAACAATTGAGTATTCGGTTAGGTCCGGGGATTCACGAGGGGCAGAACCCCTTCCCCCGGAGCCCAATCTGGTTAGCCCGGCTTCGACCCTCCCAGAGCGCCCAAATCGCGGGTGATGGCGTGAACTGCACGCGGCGTATCCAGGCATCTAGCCCCCTACATGAAGGATAAGGAAAAAAACCCCATTTCTTGGCTCATGCGCCCCATTTTGGGTATAGTCGATGAAGCGGAATATGTTGACGAAATAAGCACTTTCGACCGCCGGCGTGCCTTTTCCATTCATTTCGTCACGGAAAAACTGTGCGGTTATATTCACTCATTCGAGCTGGTCAGAAATTGGTAACACGATTTTCACGTTATCTGCCAATTATCAAATCAATTGATACCTAGGAAACAACGGAATGCCGCTCTTCAATTTCCAGCGTCGAAGATTCCAGCGACGAAGACTCGGTCGGCAGTCGCGTCAGCGGAAACGGTCCCAAGCGTGGCGGCCACGGCTTGAACGACTTGAAGATCGACGTGTTCTGGCGGCATCATTCTTGATCAGTGAGTTTTCGGCGGACAACAGTTTGGCGATTGAGGACGAAGACGGCGACTCGCCAGATTGGATTGAGATCCACAACGCGGGTGATGAAGTTGGCAGCTTGGTCGATCACTATCTCACCGATAGCGAAACCAATTTAAACAAGTGGGGCTTCCCCGACTTTGACATGCAACCGGGCGACTATTTGGTTGTATTCGCATCGCAAAAGGACCGCACCGATCCCAACGAAACGCTTCATACAAATTTCAATCTCAACAGCGATGGGGAGTACTTAGCGCTTACTCACGACATTCCCGACCCGAACAATCCGGGTTTGCTGACTCAAGAAGTTGTACATGGTTTCGTTCCTTCGTTCCCTCAGCAAACGACCGACGTCGCCTTTGGAATTCCCACGGGATCAGTTGACACAACGTTTGTGTCGGATTCAACGCCCGTTGAGTTTCTTGTTCCGAGCGACAATTCGCTGGGCTTGGATTGGACGTTACCGGCATTTCAAGTGAGCGGAAATTGGTCGACCGAAACTGCTCCGGTTGGATTTGAGGTGACCAACGATCCCGCTCAGCAGATCGCCGATTCGCAAGGCGACTGGTCGACAACCGGAATTCATGGCGAGAACAATTGGACGAACGGCTATTACAACGAAACCACCGATGGAACTCCTGGCTATCAGGTCGAAGATTTCCAGCCGTTCCCGCGCGACGACGGCGGCCACTCACCAACTAACTATTGGACGGGTTTGACTTGGGACTGGTATGCAGGCAATCCACCGTGGACGTTTATTGACTCGGCCAACGTTCACCCCAACGGCAGTAACAACGGCAATATTCATTGGGCAATTCGGCGGTGGGAGAGTACGGTTGCTGGAGACGTGGATATCGACTTCCACATTCACAAAGTTGGACTTTGCGGATCTGGTGTTCGCGGTGAGATCTGGGTGAATGGCGTTCAGCAATTTTCGCAAGCGATCGGCGGAACGGATACCAACGGATATACACAACAAGTCGCAATCCAGGGTGTCAATCTTGGCGACTCGATTGATATCGCCATATTACCTCACGGAACCGACGGTAGCCCTTCCGATCCCTGCGATACAACGGCAGTGACGGCGACTATCAGTGGGACGCCAAGCCTTGCTTCGGAAGTCGCGACGGACGTCGGCGCCGAAATGCACAACGTCAATTCCAGTGCATATTTACGATACCCGTTCCAAGTCGCAAATGCCGGCACAGTCGATTCGTTAAATCTCAATGTTCAATACGACGCGGGATTTGTCGCCTTTCTGAACGGAGTTGAAGTCGCTGCTTCCAACGCGCCCGCTGCAGTCGATTTACTTTTCGATTCCGCAGCAACCATTGAACGCTCCGACCTCGATGCTTTGCAGCCGGTACACTTCGCGATTAGTGACGACATTTCGTTGCTCCAAAACGGAGACAACGTACTCACCATCCAGCTACTGAATTCGACAGCGAGTGATGGAGACGTGCTGTTCTCGGCAGAGTTGATTGGCAGCGAGTTGGTCGCTGACGTAAACGACGTTAAGTATTTTGTGCAACCGACGCCCGGTGCCCCCAACGGTGACGGAGTGGATACTTTGGGGCCGATTGTCGCAAACCCCAGCCACACCCCTACTTCTCCATTGGAAACCGAGAGCCTCGTGATCACGACCGAGGTCACGCCCACCTTTCACGCGGTCAGCACGGTCGACATTACCTATCGCATAATGTTTGGTGCCGAGACGACAATTGCGATGGTCGACGACGGAACGGGCGATGATGCCGTCGCGTCAGACGGCATCTTCACCGCAACCATTCCGGCATCTGCCTACGCGACGGCGGAAATGGTTCGTTGGTATTTCACATCGACAGACGATCAAGCTAACGCGATGCGATGGCCGCTGTTTATTTCCTCGACCGAGTCGGACGAATACTTGGGGACGATGGTACACGACCCGTCCGTCGACTCGAACTTGCCAGTGATTTATTGGTTCGTCGAGGATCCCAACGCTGCAAATAACCGCGCGGGAACTCGAGGCAGCTTTTATTACCTCAACGAGTTTTACGACAACGTCCAGACCGATCTTCACGGACAATCGACAGCTGGTTTTCCGAAGAAGAGTTACGATGTTGATTTCAATCGCAACAACCGTTTTCTCTATTCCCCCGACGGCAATCGAGTCAAGGACATCAACTTACTGTCGAACTATGCGGACAAAGCAAAGGTCCGCAACACAGTTTCTTACGAAATCCTGGAACAGACCGGTGGTCCTTACCACTTTGCTTTCCCAGTTCGCGTACAACAGAACGGTCAATTCTTTAGTGTCGCCGACATGGTCGAAGATGGCGACGACCGCTATCTCGAAAGACTCGGACTCGATCCGCTCGGCGCCCTCTACAAAATGTACAACACGATGTCTTCGGTCGGTCACGCGACATCGGGAGCCGAGAAGAAGACTCAGCGAAGCGAACCAAACGACGACCTCACCGATTTCCTCACCAACATCACGGGGCTGTCGGGCCAAGATCGAACCAATTACATTTTCGATCATGTCAATGTTCCAGAGGTCGTCAACTTCATGGTTGGCTTCCCGCTGACTGCCAATACGGATTGTTGCCACAAAAATTACTACATCTACAACGACACCAATGGCACGGGCGAATGGCAGTTTTTACCTTGGGATTACGATTTGACGCTGGGTCATAAATGGCGCTCGGGACCGGCGTATTTCGACGACGTTATTTATTCCACAACGGGTTTATTTACTGGCAGCAACAACGGAGTACTAGGAGCAGTTATCAATACCCCCGGCGTCCAAGACATGTACGTCCGGCGGCTGCGGACTTTGATGGATGAGATTTATCAGGAGCCGGGTACACCCGTTGGCGATCGCAAACTCGAAACTCGTCTGGACGAACTCGTCGCTCTCATCGACCCCAACAATGACGCCGATCCATTTGCAGGTACTGACGACGCCGACTTGGATTACCAAAAATGGGGATCGTGGTCGGGAACGGGAGCCGGTGGTCAAGCGGGCACTTGGCAAACGATGCGCGAAGCAGTCGACCGAATTCGCAATGAGTACCTCGAACCTCGCCGCAACTACTTATACGGTCTCGGAAATGTCCCAGCTGGCCAAGCTGACTTTGCAGCAATGGCTCCGGAACTAACAAACATTTCGATCGGCACCATCGACTATTCGCCCACGTCTAACAACCAGGACGAAGAATACATCCAGATCGTTAACAGCAATAACACAGCCGTCGATCTCTCTGGATGGCGATTGAACAACGCGGTCGACTTTACTTTCCAAGCGGGTACGGTGATTCCTGCCAATTCATCGTTGTACGTTTCCCCCAACGTGAATGCATTTCGGGCTCGAGCGACTGGGCCAGCGGGCGGTCAAGGGCTGTTCATTCAAGGAAACTACAGCGGGCACCTGTCCTCCTTCGGTGAAACGATCGAACTGCTCGATCCAGCTGGCGGAGAGGTTGTCTCGTTAACCTACCAGGGCGATCCCAGCGGCCCTCAACAGTTCCTCCGCATCACCGAAATTAATTACAACCCAACACTGCCAACGGTAGACGAATTAATTAGCGTTCCAGGGGTTCTGGTGGAAGATTTCGAGTTCATCGAACTGATTAACACTGCGACAGAGCCGCTGAATATCAACGGAGTGAGCTTTACCGACGGCATCGAGTATGTGTTTGGCAACCTGACCCTCGCCGCCGGCGAAAGGATCTTGTTGGTCCAAGATCAACAAGCATTCGAAGCTCGCTATGGCGCGGGTCACAACATTGTTGGCGAATTCGATTTCGGCAAGTTAAACAACGACGGCGAGACGATTCAACTCGAAGATCCCAACAATAACACGATTCAACAGTTTGATTACAACGACAGTTCGGCGTGGCCGCAATTGGCCGATGGTCGCGGAGCGACATTACAGGTAGTCGACACTGCGGGAGATTACGATTCGCCAAGTAATTGGCGAGACAGCGTTCGCTACCAGGGAACGCCAGGCGGGGCCGCTGAAATTCTCGCCATGCCCATCGTCATTAACGAGGTGCTCTCGCACACGGACTTGCCACTCTCGGATACGATTGAACTGTACAATCCAAACAGTGTTCCAGTGCCGATTAGCGGTTGGTTCCTTTCGGATTCCGCCGACAATGTGGAGAAATTCGCAATTCCGGCGCTGACAGAACTCGCTGCGGGTCAATACATCAGTTTCGACGAGTCGCAGTTCAACTCGTCTGGTGGAGTTGACCCACAGGACTTTGCCCTCGACGGCGCACATGGTGATCAAGTTTATTTGGTTTCTACGGATGCTCAGGGCGATCTGCTGCACTTCGTCGACATCGCGGAATTCGGCTCAGCCGCCAACGGCGAGTCGTTTGGTCGCTGGCCCAACGGCACGGGCGACTTCCTCCCGATGATTTCGCGAACTTTCGACGGACCAAATAGTGGCCCGAGATCCGGCCCAGTTGTGATCAGCGAAATCATGTATCAACCGCAAGACGTGGGCGGCATTTTTGACAGCAATGACCTCGAATTCGTTGAGATTCAGAACACCTCGAACGACGACATCGACCTGGAAAACTGGCAACTGCGAGATGGAGTTTCTTACAACTTCCCCGCCGGCCAAATGTTGCTGGGTAACTCCGTCCTTGTCGTGCTCTCCTTCGATCCCTCTGACGTTCTCAATACAGACAAGACGACTGGATTCCGCGACCACTACGGAATCGACAACTCGGTCATCCTCATCGGCGGTTACTCGGGGAGCCTTAACGATAGCGGCGAAACGATTCAATTGATGCGACCCGATTCGCCGGCTGCCAACGAACCCGATTTTTTCCCCATGCTCATCGAAGACACGGTCACCTACTCCAATATCTCGCCGTGGGTAACAGAACCGGCGGGCACTGGCTCGTCGCTCACCAGAGTCAACTTGACGGCGTGGGGGGAAGATGCGGGCAACTTTGGAGCAGATGGGCCGACTCCAGGCTCGGCGTTGCCATCGCATCCCACGGTTGTTTCATTGGAGTTGAACGCGGGTATCGTTGATTCAGCACCGCTGCCCGGAGCGGGACCACTGCCAACGACTTGGGCCGAACAGCGAAGTGATTGGCGTAACGTGACAGTCGAGTTCTCCGAAACGATCAACTCGATCACGCCCGCCGATATTGTCTTGACGAACCTCGGCATCGACGCCGACAACGATGCCGACACGGTCGTAGTGCTCACCCAACAACAACTTTCTACAGTAGACAACGTACTGACAATTTCCATCGACCCATTCAGTGTTCCCGAGGGTGTCTATCTAATTGAGATCCAGCCAACGGTGACTGACGTTTTGGGACTTTCACTAGACGGAGATGGAAATGGTCTCGGCGGCGATGCCTATTCCCTGCAGGGAAATGAGACGAACAATCTATATCGTCTGACTTTTGACCAAAACGGCGACGCCGGCGTCTCGGTCTTCGATTTCTCCACGTTTAGCTACTGGTTCGGCACTTCAGTACCCACTGCACCCGATTTCGTCGACGTGAGTCAGGATGGGGGCATTAGCGTCTTTGATTTCACTGCATTCTCGCTAAACTTTGGAGTTGGCGTGATTTTCCCAGTTGCGTTTGCATCAACACTCGTATTCGGCAACGATAACGGTACGCTGGGTGACTCGGACGATATGCCTGACGTCGAACAAATTGAGCCGACAGTTGCCGATCGTTTGTTCGACGAGCTTGCAGCGCCAGCTCGCCGTTTGAACGATGGATTGCTGCAAGACATTGAAGCGGACAATGAGCTCGACGACATGAATGGCCAGTTAGAAGACATCATTGACGAATTGTTCGGCGATGTTGTTTAGCAAAACGGTGTTTAGCAAAACGTTGTTTAGCAAAACGTTGTTTAGCAAGATTGTGTTTAGTAAGATTGTGTTTAGTAAGATTGTGTTTAGTAGAATGAGACTTGCAATTGCCGACGGCTGAAATTGTCTCACCAGCATTATAGATTCCTCAACCAATTCTTCCAGGAAGAGACAATGAGTTTCAAACGTCGCCGACGCACTCGTAAAATTTCGCTAGAGACATTGGAAGCGAGACGAGTTCTTGCCGGAACGCTCCTCATTTCTGAATTTGTTGCTCAAAACAACACTGGCTTGACCGATGACGACGGCGAGTTCACTGACTGGATTGAAATCTACAATCCGACGATTCAACCGGTCGGACTGGAGGGCTGGCATCTCACCGACGACGCTACCGAATTAGACAAATGGACTTTCCCAGATATCGATCTGGCGGCAGGTGAATTCCTGGTCGTGCACGCGTCCAACAAAGATCGCATCGATCCCGCGTTTCCTTTACACACAAATTTTAAATTGTCGGGTGGCGGCGAGTATCTTGCGTTGACGGATGCTGGACAAACCATCGTCCACGACTACGCTCCAAGCTTTCCCGATCAACAAGACGACGTAGCCTATGGTCTCAGTTTTTCTGAAACGACTTTCGTGGGCGAAGCCACTCCATTCGATTTCCAAGTGCCAAGCAGCAACGCGGATGGCACCGATTGGACTTTGCCCAGTTACACGGTCATCGAAAACGACTGGACAGACGGTTTGGGCGCCGTGGGTTTCGGAAACTCCTTTGCGGGTTTCTTAGTTAACTATATCGACATTAACGGTGGCACAGACGGAGCTGTCACCACGACAACCGAAGCGACCGCTATTTTGGATGGCGATTTTGCAGACGGTGTGTATATCCTGGAAGACAACATTACCGCTCTCTATTCCGAGATAGACTTTGCCGGAGGTGGCGGGACGTTTGGAATCGATAACACGTATCCCGACGGAGAGGTCGCCAACGCCTCGCACATCACAGCGCGAGCGACGACGGAAGTGACGATCCCCATCGGCGATTGGACAATTGGATTCGGACGCGACGACGGTGGTTATCTGCGTTTGGATGGAGTCAATTTTTCCGGCGAGTCAAACACCAGCGGCGACACTAGTCCTGGCGACGACGAATTACGTTTTGAAGGTGGCGGCGCACACGCCTGGACGTCGGGACAATTTTCAGTCGTTGGATCGCCGTTGACGACTACTCTTGATGCGATCTTCTTCGAAGCCGCCGGTGGCGACTCGTGGGAACTCGCGATACGCCAAGGGCACGGCGACAACGTATTCGTATCGGGCGGCGCGTTGCTCAGCAACGGCGCACTCGGCTGGCAACTGGAAACGCCCCCAGCGCTGACAGACGATTATCTGCCTGTTGCTTTTGACGTGGGCGCGGAAATGCAGGGCGTCAACACAACCGCATACGCTCGCTACCCCTTCGCGGTCGACGATGCCAGCGCTTTCGATTCGCTCGATTTGCAAGTGCAATATAGCGATGGATTCATAGCCTATTTGAACGGCACGGAAATCGGTCGAGCAAACGCCCCGGTCGTAGCCGACTGGCAATCCGTCGCAACGGATACACGCACAATTGAACAAACGTATTCGATCACCGAAATCGACTTGACCAGCGCACTGAATCTTTTAGTCGATGGTCCCGGCAACGTCCTAGCGATTCACTTAATGAACGACGATGATAGCGAAGATGCTTTATTCTTTAATGTCGATCTCGGTTCGGACGGCATTATTGACGAGTCACCTCGATTTCTCGCGACGCCAACTCCACTCGCCAACAATGAAGGCGACTTCTTTGGCTACCTTCCCGAAGTAGCTGTCACTTTCGAAAGCGGTTATTACGACAACTCATTCACAACCGAGCTTTCTTCCGCCCAACCTGGAGTTCTAATTCGATACACATTGGACAGCAGCGTCCCGACGGAAACGAACGGAATGGACTACGCAGTTCCCATCGTAGTCGACTCCACGACCACCTTGCGGGCAACTTCGTTTGCGGCGGGTTTCCGAGACGAAGCCATCGCAACTCGCACCTACATCTTCATCGATGACGTGCTGACTCAAGATGGCGCGGGCTTGCCGACGACATGGGGCGTTTTTGTGAATAACACTGGCAGTGTGAATCCAGGCGATCCAGTTCCTGCCAACTACGATGTCTCTGCCGACGTGGTGAACAATCCGCTTTATACGAACACGATTCGCGACGACTTGCGGTCCTTGCCGACGATCTCACTTGTCCTGCCCACCGACGATGTCTTTGGCGCGGAACGTGGCATCTACGCCAATTCGTTGGCGTCCGGCGTCGATTGGGAACGCGCGACTTCGTTTGAGTATTTCAATGCCGATGGCGAGTTAGAAGTTCGCGCCGACGCGGGATTGCGAGTTCACGGGGGCTGGGGGCGACGGCCCAGCCAAACCAACAAACACTCGTTCCGCTTGCTCTTCAAAGGAGAGTACGGTCCGAGCAAACTTGAATATCCCATCTTTGGTGACGACGCGACCGACCGATTCGATACGCTAGTCTTACGAGCCGGATTTAATGACTCGTGGGGCGGCAGCGGCAATTCCAATAGCACCTACGCACAAGATCGCTGGGCGGCCGAAACTCAATTGGAGATGGGCCACGTAGCCACCCATGGCAACTATGCTCACGTTTATATCAATGGCCTCTACTGGGGCATGTACAACCCGGTCGAGCGTCCAAATGCGTCGTTCGGCGCGAGCTATTTTGGCGGTAATAAGGACGAATACGATGCGTATGTCACTGGCAAAAACATCGACGGAAACTCCACCGCGTGGAACGAGATGTTCGCGCTGGTTCGCAGCGGAAATTTTGAATACGAAGAAGTAACGGACATCTTGGACACGACGGCTTTTATCGATTACCTGATCATCAACCAATACGGCGGAAACTGGGATTGGCCGCACAACAATTGGTACGCCACTCATCGTCGCGGCGAGGGAGGGAAGTGGTATTTCCACACCTGGGATGCCGAAGGCATTTTCCGTAACGTTAATGACGACCGCACCAACAACTTTGGCAACAATGGCCCCGGCGAACTCTATCAACACCTCCGAAATTCTCCCGACTTTCAGCGCGAGTTTGGAGATCGAATCCAAAAGCACTTTTTCGGCGACGGTCTACT
>Ga0115002_10003970_pt1 | contig 18185 bp, 13 predicted proteins | sample ArcticOcean_MG_C_8_FD_89576 | JGI IMG/M metagenome (GOLD analysis project Ga0115002, IMG submission 89576) | Marine microbial communities from western Arctic Ocean - ArcticOcean_MG_CB11_86 | ecosystem: Environmental > Aquatic > Marine > Oceanic | place: Arctic Ocean: Canada Basin | collected... | reverse complement strand
CGGGTCCGTGCAGCTGCTGGAGCCCAACGTCAAAACCAGCCCTGGTGGTCTGCGTGAGCTTCATCTGCTGGAGTGGGCCCTCAAGGCGCAGTTTCGCACCCTGTCGATCGACGGTCTGCATGCGAAGGTCCTGGACGCGGCGGATATCGAGCTTCTGAGAACGGGGCGAGATTTCCTGTGGCGTATCCGCCACGATCTCCATTTCGAGGTCGGTCGCAAGCAGGATACACTTGAACCAGAGAACAAACCCATCACGGCTCGTCATCTTGGCTATGCGGATCGCGCTGTTCTGCCGACGATTACCCTCGACGATACCCAGGGCGAGCACCGCGTCGGGACAAAGGATCGCACCGGCGCGGATCGCGGCCGTGAGTTGGCTGTCGAGCGGTTTCTCGGCGATTATTTCCTGTGTGCCCGTGACATCTTTCACTGTGCTCGCCTCGGCTTCGACCACCTTGTGGTGTCACCCAAGCGTCGTGGCAAACGACTGTTGCTGGAAGAGGGTGTCGTTGCGATCGACAACCAGATTGAGCTGCCAGATGGAGGCAGTTACTTCCGTGAGGATCCGCGGCGCTTCTTGCCGTTGTTCGCCCTGTCGCAACGTCGGCGGTTACCACTTAGCGAACAGGCGAGGAGAACGGTACGTCTGAGTCTGAGTCTGATCGATGATGATGTGCGCAAGGATCCTCAGAGTCGCGATGCCTTTCTTAAAATCGTCTGTCACAAGCAGCGATCGGCCGAGACACTGCGTGCAATGCACGAACTTGGAGTTCTGGGGGCGTATCTCCCCGAATTCGGCGACCTGACCTGCCTGGTCCAATACGACATCTATCACATCTATACGGCCGATGAGCATACGCTGGTCGCGCTCGAGCACCTGGAGGGCATTCTACGACATCGAGCCGGCAGTCCCCTGCGGCAGGCGTATGAAGAGTTAGAGCGCAAGGATCTGCTGTTTCTCGGAGCGCTGCTTCATGATGTGGGCAAATCGCGTCGCGAAGAGCACATCGAAGCGGGTCTGGATATGGCCCGTGGGCTGATGGAGCGGCTCGATCTACCCGAAGCAGATCGAAGAGAGATCTTGTTTCTCATCGAGCAGCATCAGGAGATGGTGATGATCTCCACGCGGCGGGATCTAGGTGACTACAAGATGATCGCCGACTTCGCTGGCCGTTTCGCGCAGCCCGAATGGCTTCGCGCGCTGTATCTGTTGTCCTATGCCGATCTGTCAGCGGTGGCTGCCGATGCCTGGTCCGATTGGCAAGGCGCGCTGTTGTGGGAACTCTACCACAAGACGATGCAACAGTTGGAGTCGGGGCTCAATACACTCGAGGATCGCCAGCATCGACGACAGACAATGGATGAGCACCTCGCCAGTGTCGAGGGCAAATGGCCACCGGCGCGGGTGGTCACATTTCAGGAACATGTCCAACAACTGCCAGGCCGCTACCTGGCGGCCTATGATCTGGCTCAAATTGAGCGGCACCTGGATCTGGTGGCGCAACGCCGGAAGGACGGTGACCTCGCTTTGCATTTCGAGGAGCATCCCGATCATACGGAAATGGTTGTCTGTGCCAGTGACCGGCATCATCTGCTGGCCAACATCTGTGGTGTATTGGCAGTGAACGATGTGGATATTCTGCGCGCAGATGTGCAGACGCGTGATGACGATGTGGTTCTCGACACCTTCCAGATAACCGACATCGATAGCAGTCCAGCGCTGCAGGAGTGGAAAAAGGAACGTCTGGGGCAGCGCCTGCGGCAGGTGCTGGTCGAGGGGCTCGACGTGAGCGAACTATTCGATGCCTACAGCTCGAACTGGTCACGACGCACGAAGGATCTACCCGCACGTGAACCGATGATCGATTTCGAGAATCAGGTTTCCGATCGCTATACCGTCGTCGATGTAGAGACACAGAATCAGGCAGGCGTTCTGCACGCCATCACCCGCTGTCTGGGTGACATGGACTTCGATATCCACATGGCCATCATCAACACCGTCGCCGATCGAGCAACGGATGCCTTCTACATCGTCGATGGTCAGGGCCGCAAGATCGTCAACTATGACACGATGGAAACCATCCGCATACGCCTGGCTGAAGGCCTGAGCAAATAGGAGCCTGTCGGCGTCTCCCCTTTGGGCTGCGTCCTAAGTCTCCGCGCTCTGCGTGTCTCTCTATTGGACGTACAGAATTTTCTGCGAGAATCTGCTGGTTCCCGCTTCCAATCGAATCAGATAGACGCCACTGGCCAGATTCGCCCCGTCCTCTCCACGACCATCCCAAACGACTTGCTGACGGCCAGGTGAGCGTACTGATCGCAACAGTGTCCGCACCCGCTGTCCCAGCAGATCGTGGATTGTCACCGTGACCATCGACGCACCGGCCTCGGCGGGGACGGTGAAAGGGATGATGGTGGCCGCATTGAAGGGATTTGGGTAGGTCAGGTGCAGGCCGAATTGTGTCGGCACCGTGGTAGGCACCGTATCGTCAGCGATGGCTGTGAGGCGTTGCACCAGAACCGGTGGCCCACTCGTGTTCAGGCGCTCCACCACGGACGCCGCTGGAATGTCTGCCTCGCGTGCCAAAGGCCACGGCCCATCGGCAAAGGGGCGAGAGCGGATCTGACGCCCGTCACGCAGGGTGACGACGAGCACGAGTTCGGTGAAGTCGATGTTCTCGGGATCGAATCCCTCGCATTCCCAACGGGCAAGTGCCGTGCGCTGGTTGCTGACATCGGGCAGATCGGGATTCACGTCAAACATCGGATCGACGGTCATTTCCTCTGCCGACAACGTCGTATAGAGCCGTGTCAGATAGGGGTGGGTTGAAAACAATCGCTGCGTTGCGCGCAGTGGTTCGACGACGACGCGTTCGAGGTCCTGCGCCAAAGCGACGGCGTCGAAAGACCAATCAGTCAACCACGGTCGGAAGGCGGATAGGTCGTTGTAAAAGGCGCGTTCCGCCAGACTGGCCAGAAACCCCTCTGCCGCGGCCTGCTCGTAGGCTTCTCGATCCCCACCGAAGACGACCTCCAACACACCGTCGATTCGTGCTGCCTGAGGCATCGGCATGTGACGCCGCAGCAATGCCTGCATCTGGGCGTCTCGCGGCAGGCCTTGGCGCAGGGCGGTATCAAGAAAACGCGCTGCGTCGTCAAGCCGTGCCAGGGCGGATGTGTCATAGGAGTCTGTAGGAAAGCGTCCTGACATGATCTTGCTGGGCCCCGCATAGTCTGTGACGAAGGCTTGACCTTCTGAAGCGGCATCGACCGCGGCGCGCACGACATCATCATAGTTAAAGCCGCCATTGAACCAATCGATGAGGGCCTCATTGATCTGGACATGCAGGTAGTTTGTCGGCACCGCTCGCGCCTCAGCCAGAATCCAGGCGGTGACCCCCAAATCCGGAGCCGTCGCGACGGCTGTGAGCTGAATGGGAATCCCTGGGGTGTCGGCAGCGTAACTCAGCGAGATGGGCTGCAAATCACCCAATTCGCGGTCTGGCGCCAGGCGCAAGGCGATGAAGAAGAAACCACCATCCACGTAGGGTTGCAGCAGATCACGCCCGAGATCTCCGAGTTGATAGCCATTGTCGACAAGCCACGTCACGATGGCGTCCGCATCGGTGGAGCTGAGCACGACCGTATCGTAGGGGCCGACTCGCTGTTCGGCGACGATGTCCACCTCGGCGCCTGTCGTTGCCGCGTCTTCCGCGAAGCTTCGGAAGAAGGGTGGAAAAACGGACCCACACTCGCCATTTTTATCCCACTCGAGAGAGAAGAAGGGTTGGGTGGCAAACTGGAGTTGTTGAAAGACTTCGTTGTGGCTGATACCCAATTTCGGCACTGACGGAACGGGTAGAATCCAGGCGAAATCAGCAGCGGATCCGGAATACTGAATCTGCACGTGCGTCGTGACGGAGTCACCGCGATCGACAAACAAGATCCGCTCACTGAGCTGATTCATCGGTTGGGTGCTACAGAAAAAACCGCCGCAAGCCTCGACGAGCCGTGGCGAAAGTACCGCGAAAATGATCAGAATGGCGCAGTGAATCAGACGCAGTCGGAGCATGATCAACCCTCGTTCGTTGTGGGCAGCAACAGAGGTCGGCTTGCGCGGTGACCGGTGATGGTACTATAAACACCGGATACGGAGAGATCTGTCACCATCGTCCACTTATCCGGAAAAATGATTTTGTCTGACGCTGAAAGCACTGCACCAGGTAACGTAGCAGATGATTCACGCCTCGATCCGACCTTTCTCCACGCCCGTCGCGAGGCGATTGTCATCTTTCTCGTGTGGTGCGTGGCCCTTGTATGGTCGATTAGCATCTGCTACTGGCTAGGATACGGCGCCGCTGCGACCCATCTTGCGACGATCTGGGGCGTGCCGGCGTGGGTCTTCTGGGGTATCGCAGCACCCTGGGCCGTCGCCGTCGTTTTTTCGCTGTGGTTCTGCTTTCGCTACATGGTCGATGACGATCTGTCGGGTGGACGACCCGCGGACCCGGCCGAGCCCCCCGACACGGGTGACCAACCGAAGGTGGCAGCCTGATGGGTGGCCCGGCTCTCACGACATTCGTCCTCTACATCGGCGGCGTCCTCGCCCTTGCCTGGTTGGCAAACCGTCTTCTTCGAGAGAAGAATTTCCTGAGTGAGTACTTCCTTGGCGGGCGTTCGCTTGGTGTGTGGGCTTTTGCCCTGACCTTCGCCGCCACCAGTGCATCTGGCGGTAGTTTCACAGGCTTCCCTTCCAAAATCTACAGTCATGGCTGGGTTTTGGCATTGTGGATCGGCAGCTACATGGTGGTGCCCATCTGTATGATGGGGTTGCTCGGCAAACGACTTAATCAGGTGGCCAGGATCTCTGGTGCCATCACTGTGCCCGATGTCTTTCGGGACCGCTTCAATTCTGCTGCCTTCGGTCTGTTGGCAACGGCCCTCATCGTCTTCTTCATGTCCTTTAATCTGGTTGCCCAGTTCAAGGCGGGTAGTCTGATCCTCAAGACGTTGCTGGACTCGGTGGCGCTGTTTCAGGATGCATCGCAGGGTCTTGGTGTCGCCGTGAATGCGTGGCCGTTTTTGGCGGGAGTGGATCCACAATACCTGCTCTGTCTGTTCGTATTCGGTATCGTCGTCGTCCTATACACAGCGTATGGCGGTTTCCACGCCGTTGTCTGGACTGATGTACTGCAGGGCGTCGTGATGGTGATCGGCGTCGCCATTCTGCTGCCATTGACGCTGCACCAGGCGGGGGGGCTGACAAAGGTCACCCAAGAGATGGCGCAGATGACACCTCCGCGTGCCGGTGTCGCCGATCTCACCGTGGCGGCGACCCCTCAGGAGCGCGTCGTGGCGGCTGGCGCCTGGGCCTGGATTGAGTCAGACGCGGGAGAGCGACATCTGGTTCGGCTTGCTGAGGCCTTCACGATCGGCGCTCAGCAGAAGTATATTACCGATATACGAATCCTCGAGCTGACGACACCTTCTCAGATCGAAAGAGTTCGCACGTCGGACCGGACCCTCTGGATGGATGAGTCCATGGCTCTGGGGAATTTGCGAACCACAGCCTACGCCTCCGGTGAGGCTCCTGGCGCCTATGTGACGGCACCAGGCCCCAGTCAACACTCGGCGGACGGCTTTCTGCCACTGAGTCTGGCCGTCTCCTTTTTCATCATGTGGGCGATTGCAGGCAGTGGGCAGCCCAGTGCACATGTACGGCTGATGGCCTTCAAGGACAGTCGGACGCTGAGGCACGCGATCGCGTCGGTCACAGTGTACTATTCACTCATCTATTTCCCTCTCGTAATCATTTTTTGCTGTGCCCGTGTCTTGATGCCCGGTATGGAGACCGAATCAGACCGGATCATGCCCGCGATGGTCATCTTCGTCACGGATCACGCCGGTCTTGCCTGGCTAGGTGGGCTGGTGGTGGCGGCGCCCTTTGCGGCCGTGATGTCCACCGTGGACAGTTTCCTGCTGATGATCTCCTCGGCATTGGTGCGTGATGTCTATCAGCGGACGCTGCGGCCGGAGGCACAGGAGCGGACCCTGAGACGCCTGAGTTTCGGTGTCACCCTTCTCGTCGGTTTTGGCGCCGTGCTGGGCGCGATTGATCCACCACGCTTTCTCCAGGATATCATCGTGTATACTGGCAGCGGTCTGGCTGCCTGCTTTCTCGCACCCACCGTGTTCGCCTTGTATGTACCGCGCGCCAATACACCGGGCTGTATGGCGGGTATGCTCGGTGGTTTCGGCACGCATCTGGCCATGTATGGGGCGGGAATCTTCGTGCATGGTAGCTTCTTTCGACCCGTACACCTGTTCGGGCTCGATCCAATCCTCGTCGGCCTGGCCGTCTCCTTTGCCGTGACCTTTGCCGTGACCCGAGCGACTGCTGCTCCTCCAGTTCATTTGGTTCGCCGCTACTTCTATCGCGACTGAAGTTTCCTGATTCCGGGAACGGCACGCGTCCGGGGGGCGTCCACGGGATGCGGGCCCGTCCTGGTTGACGACAACCGCCGACCAGGGCAAGCAAGGCCGGGGCTTCACAACGGAGACGAATCATGCGAAGAAAACGGCTGCAGTCAGTCGGTTGCGAGACGGGGCTGCGGACAAGTGAACCAACCCGACCCCCCGACGCAGCCAGCGTCTGCTGCTGGTAGATGACGACGATCTGCTACGTGGCGCGCTCGAGATCCTTCTGAGCCAGGTCTACGAAGTGGACACTGCCTCCTCTGCGGAGATGGCAATGGATCGGTTCGTCGCCGGTCGCTACGATCTGCTGGTCACTGATCTACGCCTACCGGGTCATGACGGTGACGTCATGGCACGTGCCCTGCGCAGTGTTGACCCAAGTATGCCAACCTTGCTGATCACCGGGGAAGATCTGTCCGAGGGGGCAGTGATTTTTGTATTCTCCGTGACCCATGGTCGCGGCTTCAACAAAAACTACGTCAGGGAGGAGCTCGCTGGTGATCTGAAGCTGAGGGTGCGCCCTGTGGAGACCTATCGAGAACGCCTCATGCGCAAACTCGATCTGCACTCGGTTGCCGAGCTGACGCGTTATGCGATCGCGTGAGGGTGTCATGAGCCTCGACTAGGCAGGCGTGATCTCGCCGTTGCCTCGAAGAGCAGGAAATTCAATAATGAATTCTGTGCCCTCCTCATTCTTCATGTCGATATTGCCGCCCAGTTGATGGGTCAGCGTATTGATCAACTGCAGGCCGAGAGACGGACTTTTGCGAAAGTCGATATCGGCTGGAAATCCCACCCCTTCATCACGCACACTCAGACGGCACCCGTCTGCGGTCTCGCTCATGCGCACCTCAAGGATGCCCAAGCGGTCATCGACGAAGGCATACTTCAGCGAATTCGACACCAATTCGTTGATCATCAGACCACACGGAATCGCCTGGTCAAGATCAAGGGTGATGTCATCGACTTGTGTCATCAAGGAGATGTTCTGGCTCGTCTTGTAGCCCGCAATCAACCCCTCAACGAGGGCCTCGATGTAGCCGCCAAAGTCGATCTTGGCCAGGTCCTGTGACAGATAGAGTCGTTCATGAATTGTGGCCATTGCGCGCACTCGATGCTCGCTGTTGGCAAACAAGGCGAGTGTCTCTTCATCGTCTATTTGGTTCGACTGCAGACTCAGGAGGCTGGCAATGATCTGCAGGTTGTTCTTGACGCGATGATGGACCTCCGTCAACAAGACAACTTTCTCGTCGAGAGAATCCTGCAGCAGTGTGTTCGATTCCTGCAGCTCGACTGTACGCTCGTTCACACGCTTCTCGAGTTCCTCGTCGCGCTGCTGAATCAGCAGCAGCATGTCATTGAACTCATCGACGAGACTACCAAGATCGTCGTCGGCGAATTTTTGTGCGCGGAGAGAATAGTCCTGATCCTGCGAGATTCGATTCGCTGTGCCGATCAGGCTATCTATGGGGTCTGCGATGACCCGCAGAACGCGCAGGGATACAACCAGAGCGAGGGTTGAACAGGTCAGGACGATGAGAATCGTTGCTGCGAGCGTTTTCTTCAGGCCATCGTAGAAACGATCTAGCCCGGAAACCAGATGGATAGAGCCGATAAAGTCATCGTCATGGTAGATGTGCTTTACCCAGGTCAAATGCTCCGACGTGAATTCATACCCCTCCACTGCGGGCATGGTGAGCAGGACCGGGGCTCGAGTCCACCCAGGACCCAAGGAGACGCCCGGTGCCGTGTACGTGGCAAAGACCTCAGAGTCCGGCGTGAAAAAGCAGGCGTTTATGATGTGCTTTTTGGCGCCAATAGTGGCCAAGGTTGTTTCCGCATCCCGAGCAATATTGAAGCGCAAGGCGGCGGAACCATTTGCCGCGATGATGTCGGCCGTTGTCTCCAGTTCACTTATCAGAGAGGAGCGGAAGTGGACAGCCTCATAGGCGCCGGTTGCCATCGACGACAGAACAATCGCGACCACCGTCGTACTGACGATGATCGCGGTCAGCTTGCGGTGCAGGGGGAGGTTGGTAAAACTAGCCATCAGTCGGTCTGTTCGAAGACCGCGTGAGCGAGTTTGTACAGACTTGATCCCAGGCTCAAATTTCCCCGCCGAGCTGCAGTTGCATTGATCTCGAAGCCGAGGTGATCGTCGATGAGCAGCAGGCGAAGAACCCCACCCGTCTCGGCAAATCCCTCGTCTTCGCCTATGGTCAGGACGTGGCGTTCTGCCAGCTGCTCAGGGCGCTCACGATCGAATGTCTCGATGATCACGCGATCGCAGTAGAGCAATTGGTAGATGTGGGACGACCCAGGGCCGGCCAGCTCGATCACCTCGAGGGGACGACCGTGTATTCGTTTGTTCGTCAGGCCGCGCAGGGCATCAAACATGTCCGGATTGCCGATCACGGCGAAGACGATGGGGTAATAAGATGGGCAACGTCGCAGCGTGCTATAGAATAGGATTCGGCGTGAGCGAAGGCCTCGTTTGGCCACTGAACAAATTTTGCAAAGGCAAACAGAAGAGCCGCTTTGGCTCGGTACTCCTCGGCGCTTGATTCATCCTGGCTCTGAGATTGTCCTACGGGCGGACTCTGGGCCAGGATTGGCACGGCTGTTGCGAGCAGACAAACCGTCGCCATGATACGATCAAGCCTCAAACGTCCTCGTGGGTCACAGGTTGGAAGATCTACTCGTGGACCTCAGAAGTAAAAAATCCCCATATCTGTGTGTCATCGAATACGTCGAGGACATACTGAGTGGGACGAAAGGGACCGGTTGCGTAGATTTGCCCCGCCGATGCATAGATTCAGCGCACAATTGGCTACATACATCGAATGGCTGCACAGGTCGACGGGTGGTAGGTCGACAGGTTAAAATGAGGAGAGGACCTGATGGCGGGTGACACCCTGGAAGTGAACAATCCCTACCACCTGGGGGTGATCGGAGAGGTCCAGATGAGCGACTGGGCCCAGGCAGATGCTTGGCTTTCCCGGGCGCGACAATTGGCCGACGATCGTCGGGCATGGCTGCCTGCGTACGAGCGCCTCGCCATTCTCGAAAGAACGCAGACCCTGATGAGGGGCCGCGTTGACGAGCTGGCGCATCAGATCGCCAATGAGGGCGGCAAACCCTTGATCGATGCGAGAGTGGAGGTCGATCGAGCGATCGATGGTGTGGGCCTGTGCGCGCGTGAGCTGCAGCATCTGGGTGGAGGTGAAGTGCCGATGGATCTGACGCAAGCCGGTGCAGGGCGCATGGCCTTCACTGTCCGTGAGCCGATGGGCCCCGTCGTCGCCGTCTCCGCTTTCAACCATCCGCTGAATCTGATCGTGCACCAGGTCGCCCCCGCTGTGGCTGTTGGCTGTCCGGTGATCGTCAAACCCGCTGATGATACGCCGCTGTCGGCACGTAGCTTCGTCGACATTCTCACCGAGGCCGGTTTACCTCCTGGTTGGTGCGAATTCATCGCCTGCGATCTTTCCACCGCAGAAAAGCTGGTCACCGATTCGCGCGTCGCTTTCCTCAGCTTTATCGGCTCAGCGAAAGTCGGGTGGATGCTGCGATCCAAGCTGGCGCCCGGTACGCGCTGTGCCCTCGAGCATGGTGGTGCGGCACCGGTCATCGTTGATGACTCAGCCGATATGGAGACGATGGTTCCCCTGTTGGCCAAGGGTGGACTCTACCACGCGGGTCAGGTATGTGTCTCTGTGCAGCGTGTTTTCGCGCCGAAGAGCCAGGCAAAGCAGCTGGCTGAGGCGTTGGCAGCTGCTGCGGACAAACTTGTCGTTGGTGACGCAGTGGAGGAAGAGACCGAGGTGGGGCCACTGATTCGTCCACGCGAAGTAGATCGCGTGGAGGAGTGGTTGACGGAGGCCGTCGATGGCGGTGGGCAGGTCATCACCGGGAATCGTCGTCTGGGCGATACCAGTTTTGCACCGACCGTCGTCCTCGATCCCCCCGACGATTGCCGGTTGTCGACGATGGAAATTTTCGGGCCTGCGATTGCGGTGTATGGTTACGATGAGATGGACGCGGCCATCGCGCAAGCGAATCGTCTGCCCTTCGCTTTTCAGGCCTCTTGTTTCACCAAGCAACTTGATGTGGCCATGCACTGCATCGATTCATTGGATGCTTCTGCCGTGATGGTCAATGATCACACCGCCTTTCGAGTCGACTGGATGCCCTTCGCCGGTAGACGGCAATCAGGCTACGGCGTCGGCGGAATCGGCTACACGATGCATGATATGACACAGGAAAAAATGGCCGTGATTCGGCTCTAATTCAGAGAAAGACAGACTCCGCATGATCTTCGATGATATCAGCAACGCAGGACTCTACAGCGGCATCGGTCCGCGCTTCGCGCAGGCCCTGGACTATCTGGGCAGCACCGACCTAGCGTCAATGGAACCGGAGCGCTACGACCTCGACGGGGACAACCTCTACGTCATGGTGCAGGAATACGACAGCAAACCCAAGAGGGAGGGGTTCTGGGAGGCACACCGCGCCTATGCAGATGTGCAATTTGTCGTCAGTGGCGCAGAGCATATGGGCTACGCACAGGCAAGTTCATTGCAGGCGGGCGACTACGAGGCCGAGCATGACTTCGTGAAATTGCAAGGAGAGGGATTGTTCTTGCCAATGCTGGCGGGGCAGTTCATCGTGCTGTGGCCGCAGGATGCTCACATGCCTGGCATGGCCATCGATTCACCTGCACCGGTGAAGAAGGCGGTCTTCAAGGTGAAACTGTAGTGCCGACACGGCGTTGGATCATTGCAATCTTCATGCTGAGCCTTGCTGCGTGCGGCGACGATGGTGTCTCAATTCGTGATGACAAGCTGTCCACGAAACAGCGCCGGGCACCACGGATTTTCTGGGGCACCGCACCTATCACGGCAGATGTGCAGTGGCAAATGCAGGATTTCGTCGTGACCGACGAGGGAATCCGCGTGTCGCTGGATTACGACATCATCTTCATCAATCCGAGCGATACCACTATCATCATCAATGTAAGCCGGCTGACCTTCGAAGATCGTTCATTCACACAGATCGCTACCTATGAACCAGAGGGTGGCGTCGTGACGGGATCTGTCATTCCTGGTGGGGCAGTACAGTTCAAATCAGTGGCCGAAATCGATATGCTCACCCTCTTCGATGCTAATTCGATCAGGTCTCTCGTGATCTGGGCAACCTTCAAAGCGGGGACAACAGGTGGCTGAACAGCCGAATGTACTACGCCGGGGAGTCTGAGCAGAAGTTGTAGTGGGAGGGGGATGGCGCGGCGGCGCAGACGACAGCAGCACAGACCTATCTGCCATCTCGTCGTGGGCAGGATGCACCATTCCTGCTCGTATTGTCCTGCGGACCGCCACACAATCCGTATCAGACCGCACCAGAAACCTATCGGGCTCGTTACGACGCCGAGCAGATCGAGTTGCCAGGCAATGTCCCTGATCGCGAGGCACAACGTGGCCGGGGAGCAACTGGCGGGAAGCGCCCTGCACGGCCCTGGATGACTGCGCCGGACGTCTGCTTAAGACCCTCGACGAAGAGGGAATGTCGAAGGACACGATTTTCTTGTTCTTCTCAGATCACGGCGACATGGTTGGTCCCAGGGGAGCCTACAACAAGCAGCGCCCCTGGGATGAATCGATTCGCGTGCCCTTTCTCCGGCGCTATTCGGCGAACAGCGGAGTGAGCGTACTGCACGCATGATATTTCCGAGATCATGCCGGCCCTGCTGGGGCTCTGTTCATGTCTGATTAGGATGTATCAGTCGGCGGGAGACAGACGCATGATTCTGCCCGGGTCTTCCAAGGCGACATAGATCAGTCCATCCGGTCCCGTTTTGACGTCGCGGAAACGAGAACCCGGTTCGAAGATGACTTCTTTGTGGATGACGCGTCCATCCTCGATGTGCACTCGCTCAAGTCGTTGATAGGCGAGAGCCGTCACGAGGAGGTGATTTTTCCACTTCGGAAAACGATCGCCCACGTAGAAATCGATCCCACAGGGTGCGATCGACGGATTCCAGAACAAGATCGGTTGCTGCATGCCATCCTGCGCCATGGATTTGGTGATCGGTGTGCCATTGTAGTTGATGCCATAGGTGATCAAAGGCCAGCCGTAGTTTGCGCCCTTCTGAATCCGATTGAGTTCGTCGCCGCCCCGGGGACCATGTTCGGTCGTATAGAGGTCGCCCGTGACGGGGTGGATCGCCATGCCCTGCAGATTTCGGTGACCATAGGACCAGATGGAGGTGATGGCACCTGGCTGGTCAGCGAAGGGATTGTCTGCGGGTACCCGACCATCATCGAATAGTCGGTGTACTTTGCCATTCGGCGTCTCCACTGATTGCGCCAGTGGCCTTTCGCCACGATCTCCGATGGTGAAATACAGATAGCCCTGCGCATCGAAGACGATACGCGAACCGAAGTGATGGCCGCGGCCCGAATAGAATGATTCATCCACCTGATAGATGCGCTTCACGTCGATGAGCGCATCACCTTCGAAGCGGGCGCGATCGATGACGGTGTAGCCGATCGTGTCATCGCCATCGCCATCGCCGGGGCGAGGCTCAGAATAGGAGAGGTAGACGAAGTGGTTCGTCGCGAAGTCGGGGTGCAGGGCAATATCCATTAGCCCTCCCTGACCACGACTGCGAACGGCGGGCCCCCCCCCTATCGGCGCCGACACACTGCCATCGGCCTCGACAATGCGAATGGTGCCCTGGCGTTCGGTGACCAGTAGGCGACCATCGGGCAAGAACTCCAGCGCCCAGGGAATCTCGAAGCCTTCGGCGAAGGTCGCCGCCTCCAGGTCATAGCGAATGGTGCTGATCACTTCTGCTGTGGCTGCGTGCGACCACACGAGTGCTGCGAACAGAGCCAGGTGGATCAAGCGATTGTTCATGTTAGCGCAACAACAGCATCGAATGTGTATGCCGGAAGTCGACGCCGCTCAGGACCGCAAGATACACGCCACTGGCAACACCATGACCTGACGCATCACGACCGTCCCACACGGCCTCGTGATGCCCCGCCTCGATCTCTCCCTGCAGAAGAGTCCGAATACGTTGGCCGGCAATATCGTAGACGGCCAGCTGGACGGGGTTCGTTGCCGGCAGTTGGAAACGGATGATCGTTGCCGGATTGAAGGGATTGGGATAATTGCCAACAAGACTCGACTCAGCTGGCAGGGCATCAGGAGACAACGCTTCCTCTACGGCCGTTGGCCTCTCGCCAGGCAGGTGGAAGCGCACACCCGGTAGGCGATCGCCATCTTCGTCGACGATGTGGGCCGCCATGGAGCCACCACCGAAGGGGCTGCTCTGCTTGAGGAGCAGGCGATTCTCGCCCGCTTCCAGGCGCACGGGGACTCTGTTTGCCGCGAGCTGGAAATTGCGCCGCGAGCCCTGTTCGTACACGATTTCACCATTAAGCCAGGCACGGGCTCGATTGTCGTGGCTGAACCAGAGAAAACCCTCCTGCGGGCGATCGGTGTGGATCAGGGTGAAGGCATAGCCACTCTGATCTGTCGCAAGTTCCAGCACATCTCCCAACTCGAGGATCTCAGCTGTGTAGCCCAGATGCTCGACGGTCTGCCAGTTGGAAGGTCCTGCGGGCTGGTCCTTGGCTGGAAGCAGGTCCGCTTCACCTGGCAGGTGCTCGGGGGCATCCAGATCGCCACTGGCGAAAGGTCCGGCCACGAGCCAGCGGCGGATGCCGCGACCATAGAAGATGCCCGACCCACCACCACCACCAGACTTGATGAAGTCGCGCTGTACAGTCTCAGGTGGGCGTCCCTCGACGCTGATATGGTTCAGATCAAGGGTGCCGAAACCTTTGGCGGCGGCCAGATACAATGCTTCCAGATCAAGTGGGTTGAAGCCCATGGTGACATTCGCCACAGCCTCTGTGGCGACGGGATCGGCGCCGGCGACGACGACATTGTGTTGGACATTCAGACCCCACTGCGGGCCATCACCCTCGGTGCCCCAGAATCCTTCGATAATCGTGTAGGCAGATGGATTGTAGGAGAACAAATCGACATAGCCGTGCTCGGGGTTGTTCTGGTAGTGCTGGCGTTTGGAGGTGCCATCACCGTAAGCGCCTGAGGCCAGGGTGCCTACATAGTTTTTGATGCCCAGAGTCGTACCGTAGATCGTCGTTTTCATGGCTGGCATGGAGATGACCTTGTCGGCATCCAGGATAGGCTCTGGCATAAAGAAGCCTTTATCGGGGAATCGTCCCGTGCCCTCCACATGAAAGCCGAATTGAGCCCCCTGATAGGTCAGGCGCGAGACCCCATAGCGCTGTATGGCCCCCCCTGGTACCGGCTCACGGCGATAAGGCGCATAGTTCAGGTCTGTCGTATCGACGAGGGTGGGTACACTGGCAAACTCACTCAGGATCTGCATGTAGGAGAGATTCGCAAATTCGGGATACGTGACGGACCATCCATCCTCGGTAGCGCTTGTCGGGAAACCACGCTCACCTCGTCTTGGTGACTCGGCACCTCCCTCGGCGATCGTGATGCGGCGCGGTCCGACATGTTCGATGAGATAATTGATGACACTCTTCACCACGCGCAGATCGGTAATCTGGCCTGGGTGCTCGAAACCGTCCGTGTAGTAGGCGGAGGAGAGATTTCCGCGATTGGTCACCATGTTGACCTTCAGCAGAACCCAGTCATCCGCGTCGATGACATCCCGCAGGGAACGACCGGACTGATCCAGATCGAGGGCACGTCGCACGACGGCATCCACCTGGTCGTAGCTGAGTACGGCATCGATCGGTGCCGGCTCCTGTAGTTGGGCATCGATGGAGGCAGCGATGGCGACGGTCGGCCGGCCCGCACCGAGTGTCAGGGTACCTGGTCGCAGAATGGGTAGTCCATCCATCTGCAGAGGTTCGTCGACGACGGCCGCTGAATGCGCACTGGAAACGAAGAAGGTTGTCGGTCGATGGGAGACGAGATCCCAGGCGACGAGTAGAACAAGCCCGATCAGGGCGATGAGGTTCCTGCGAGACTTGCTCACGATTTGGCGTTCTCCATTTCGGGTAATGATCCGGCTTTTTCCGGGGTTCTCAGGGACTTTCTGGTATCGAATTTAGCTTGACCTGGCTCCAGCTCGAGGGCGCCACAGGCGTCGCGTCACTGGCTGGCGCGAGCACTTCCACCTCATAGAACACGGTCGGTCCGAGCGCCCACAGTTCAATATTGTCTGCCTCGGTGCCTTCGGCGAAGGCGACCTCCACCCATTGGTCAACGACACGGTCGTCTATGTTGAGGACCGCCGTCAGCTGCCCCTCGGGATCGCGGAGTGTGCCTGTCTCGTCGAGTCTGCCACCAAGATATGCGCGGACCTGGTAGTTGTTTCCCACATCGCCAACATAGATCCGCATCAAATCCAGAAAAACGGGCTCACGCCATTCGAAAACGAGAATTCCCTTCGTTTCCCAAATGAACGGTTGCGCGTCGGCATGGGTCGATGGAATCTGGCCATCGCTCAAAAGGGCAAACTCGCCGACGTGCGAGTTCCACATCGTCGCCCGGGTGACTGCATCGGGTGCTACATTGCGGTCCGTGACGGCGAAGGTAACGCCCGCCACGAGCAGGCAGAGGCCAAGAGCGATGGGAGCGGTACGAAGATGTGTAATGGTCATACAGTGTCATTGTCCCACCTGACTCTGCCAGTGTCAAGGTCTCAGATACCCCTGCAGTTGACACTGTCTGGCGGCGGCATCACCTAGAAGGCTACTATTTGCTCCGACGAGCAGGGAGAACGAGAGCAGGGAAACCCAGACCCGATAGCACGCAACCAGCGGAAAGTGAACATGCCTCTTCAGTCTGAAGTCCAAGGCGCCAACATTCAACAGATCAGGGCGGGGGGGGCGATCACGGTTGCTGCCACCGTGCACGCCACTGTCGCACGGCGCGAGGCCATGCAGCCTGTCGTGTCTCAATGGCAACCTCTGTCGAGGCCCCTCTTCGCAGCCTATGACGCGACGACGACAGATGGGCTGACCTGCGCCGGTTATTATGGAACTGTTTTTGACGGTCGCCATGTCTATGGCTGTCCCATCCGGTCACATCGAGAGCGTGACAGCGTCCATGGACATGTCTTGCGTTGTGACACACATGGTGACTTTCACGATCCATCCACGTGGGAAGCCTTTGACGCAGGTGGAACAGACGGACTGAACACGGTCTGCTACTATGGTGCCGCCTTTGACGGACGCCACGTGATCTTCGCACCGCGTGATGACAGCCACGGCTACCACTCTCGCGTCCTGCGCTATGACACGCAGGGCCCTTTCAAGGATGCAGACGCGTGGTCTGCCTTCGACGCGGATCTGCCGCATTCGGCACAGGGCGCTGCCTTCGATGGCCAGCATGTCTATTTCTGCCCTGGCTACGAAAGCGTGCCAGGCGAATCGATGACTGAGGGCCTGCTCAGTGGCAAAGTCATGCGCATGGATACGTCTGCTGACTTCAAGGACGCTGCCAGCTATCAAGTCTTTGACACTTCTGTCTTGGGGCCCGAAGCGGTCTGCTTTGATGGCGGTGCCTTCGACGGTCGATTCATCTACTTCGTGCCATTGCTTCATGGCGTTGTCGTGCGCCATGACACGCAGGGACGTTTCGACGATCCAACCAGCTGGGAGGCCTTCGACGCTCGTGACGTTGGCCTGGGGATGAATGTGGGTGCCGTCTTCGATGGGCACTGGCTCTACTTCTGCGCCTATGGCCATGCATCCATGGTTCGCTACGACACGCGCAAACCCTTCACCGATCCGGGAAGCTGGGCGCAGTATAATGCGGCCCACACGGACGGTATCGACACGGGTGGCTTTGATGGGGGGTTCTTTGACGGGCGCTATGTCACTTTCTGCCCGTGGACACGTACGCCGCCCCCAGGTGAGGCGGGTTACCACTGCAATTACCTGCGCTACGACACGACGCGATCCTTTGATGACTCAGCTGCGTGGTCGGGATACGACGCCAGTGCAACCGATGGGCTTGAGTCACTAGGCTACAACGCCGGGGCTTTCGATGGTGGATCGTTCTATGCAGCACCTCTCTATGCGGCGGATGGGGAGGCTTTTCATGGACGGATGATGCGCGTTGACACCCTCGGTGGGGATGGGGCTTTCAGTCTGCGATTCTGCGACTATGGTCACAATGGTGGCCTGTGCGCCGCGGTGCCCGGACCGAGTTTTCTGGTTAATACGGATGGTGGCGTTCGCAGTGTGGCGACACACCAACCCTTGGCGTCCGGTGTTCACTATCTGGTCGGCGTTTACGACGGTGCGTCGCTGCAGTTGTGGGTCGATGGCCGACTGTTGGCACAACGTGAGGCGAAGGGGGACCTGCTTGCACCAAATCTTCCTGTTACGATCGGGCATCTCGGCGGCGGCGGCGCGAGCTTCGATGGCCAGATTGAGGGAGTCGTCGTCGCATCAAAGGCGTGGACTCCCGAGCAGATTCGACAGGCCTTCGAACAACAGCGCGGTTGATTTCCGTTCGGCGTGCCCGGAAGGGGGGTCTTCACATCTGTTATAGATGACGGCTATAGTCGCTGCACGCCCGACGACCCCAGAGAAGGAATAGACCAGAGCTCGGCGGCGCAGTACTTGCAATAGACCGCGTCGTCGTCATGGCCTTCGACGGCGCATTGCGGGCAGGTCTGGGTGTTG
>Ga0115002_10003968_pt1 | contig 18188 bp, 19 predicted proteins | sample ArcticOcean_MG_C_8_FD_89576 | JGI IMG/M metagenome (GOLD analysis project Ga0115002, IMG submission 89576) | Marine microbial communities from western Arctic Ocean - ArcticOcean_MG_CB11_86 | ecosystem: Environmental > Aquatic > Marine > Oceanic | place: Arctic Ocean: Canada Basin | collected... | reverse complement strand
GTTTATTCCAAATCCTCGACGCGCTTCGGCCAATTGGCTTTGAGCAAACGCGACAACGAACGATCCGCTAATAAGCGCCCGTCAGTCTGGCACGATGCACAGTAGTTGGCTTCGTTCTCCGCATATACGATTCGATGGATCGGAGAGCCACAGACGCTGCACGGTTGCCGATATTTTCCGTGCGCCGCCATCTCATCATGGAACGCGGTCACTTTGGTTGGAAACTTGCCTTTGGCTTTGGCCCGCAGCAACTCGACCCACTCGACCACTACCGTCTGGCAGCTTGTTAGCAACCGGCCAACCTCTTCATCCGTGAGTTTGGAGGACATCTTGAATGGCGACAGTTTGGCGTGCAGGAGGATTTCGTCCGAGTAAGCATTGCCGATTCCCGCAAATACCCGCTGGTCGGTTAACGATCGCTTCAATGTGTGATTGATCGACCGCAACCGCAGAGCAAACTCATCGGTGGAACAGTCGAGGATTTCAAGACCGCCTGGATCTAGGGCTTGCAATGCATCTGCGCCCTGCACCAAGCGCAGCGACGCCCGCTTTTTTTGCTTGCCTCAGTAAATAGCATCGTTCCAGAGCTGAAGTCGAACGCTGCCAACCCGTTGCGTTTAGGCAGAGGCTTTTTGCTTTCATCCCAGCGCAGGCGTCCGGAAATCATCAAATGAAGCACAAAGTAGTAGTCGTCTTCTAATGCGAACACTAATTGTTTAGCAAGCCGAGTTACCGCCGTGACCTGCTTGCCAACCAACTCCGCAACGCCGGAGGAAACAGTTCGCAACAGGAATGGCGATGCGAGCCGGATACCATCAAGTCTTGCGCCGACCACGCATTCTTCCAGCGCTTCGATATAGATGGTTAGATCAGGAATCTCTGGCATAGGTTGGACTCAAGGACTGGCCGGCCGAATGCGCAGGTTTACGAATTGGCGCTCGATACGACATTGGGCATAACAGTCTTCCATTTCCCTTGTTGGAATCGCCAAATCAACATAGTACTTTTCACCAAGAAGTCGCCAATCAGCGCAGCAAACACCCAGACGACCGGCAGTCCGTTGTAGGTCGCGAATGCTGCAAGCCCGCAACGCACGCCAATCAAGCCCAGAATCGTTGCCAACAACGGAAACCGGGTATCGCCTGCGCCACGCAAGGCGCCACCGATGGCGAATTCGACGGCCAGGAGCGGGGTCATCCCACCAAGGATGTATATGAACTGGACGGTATAGAGCAGCGTCAGTGGCTGATCACCTAAGAAGTAGCCTGCAAGCTCCTCGGCAAAGTAGACAATGATTGCCCCTAGGGAGCCCATCGACACAACGGCATACAGTAAAGCCCGCCAGCCGCTGGTGGTAGCAGCTTGATGGTCGTTGGCACCCAGGTGCTGGCCAACCAACGTAGCACCCGCAATCGAGAAGCCAAAGCCAACGGTCATACACACCATCAACAGATTCGCTCCAAGATTGTATGCGGCAAACGCTTCAGTGCCATAGAAATTACCGATGAGCATGAGAAAGACGAAAAAGCCAACCTGGAAGACGCCTTGTTCGAGTGCTGCCGGGTAGCCTACGTCCAATAGGCGCCGCAGACGCTCACGGCGCCACCATCCCCCTTTCACATGTCTCACCCGGAACTTCTGGCGGACCCAAAGCACCATCATAACGATCGAGCCGAAGCTAAACGCAATACCGGCTGCGACCGCGGCGCCGGCAACCCCCATCTGGGGCATTCCCCAATGGCCACCGATGAAGGCATAGAGGAGTGGCAAATTCACCAGATTGACCGCGGCGGCGATCCACAACGGCGTCCACGCATCGCCCGATGCACGAAGCGCAGCACCCAGGATAAAATTGGCTGCGAATGCTACGTTGAATACAGACAACCACCGAATATTGGAACTCGCCATCTCGCGCGTGACTGGATCCAAGCCAAATATGCCAGCCACCGTGTCCGCAAATACGAGTCCGAACACTGCGATGCCAAGCGACAAAACCGACGCAAGCACCAGCGATGCCATCGTAACCCTACTGGCTTCACGATAATCACCTGCCCCCCAAGCCCGCGCTACTAGGGCCGTGGTGCCTGCACTCACGGCCATCAAAACTGCCTGCATCGCAAAAAAGATGCGTTGCCCCGCGCCGATGGCGGCTAACGCTTCCGTGCCTAACTCAGCGACAAATTTCGTTTGCACCATGCCCACAATGGTAAAAGAAAGGTTGCCCAAGATTGACGGAAACGCCAGCTCCCACATTGTTGGCCTTGAGGAAGGTTGTTGGTTGTCTGGTTCATCCAGCAATACTTGTCCGCCTTTCGTGATTTACGTAGGACCCACTGGTAACATCCAGCGCTCGAAATCATGGAGCGCGCCCTTGTCATATGCCGATATAGCCGTTGCAGTGGAGCAGCATGTGGCTACCGTTGAAATTCGACGGCCACCTCTAAACTTCTTCGATCACGGCCTCATCCGACAAATTGCCGATGCCTTTGCTGAATTGGATACCGACCCGAACTGTCGAGTGATCATTTTGGCATCGGAGGGCAAAGCGTTTTGCGCAGGTGCCAACTTCGGCACCGGGCAATCGGATGGGTCCGGCAACACTGATTTTACCGAAGATGGTTTCCAAAACACCACTGGCACATTGTATCGCGAGGGCGCGCGGCTTTTTGACAACAAAAAGCCGATCATTGCTGCCGTACAAGGCGCGGCCATCGGCGGTGGTCTGGGGTTGAGTCTGACAGCTGATTTTCGTATCGCATGTAAAGAAGCGCGGTTCGCTGCGAACTTTGTAAAGCTGGGTATCCATCAGGGTTTCGGTATTTCAGTAACGCTACCCCGACTCATTGGTCAACAGGCCGCAATGAATATGTTGCTGACCGGGCGCCGCGTGAACGGGGTCGAAGCCTTAGAACTCGGCTTGGTCGACCAACTCGTCGACATAGACGATCTGCGAGCCAGCGCGCGGGCCTTAGCCGACGAGATAGCCGAGAACGCGCCTTTGGCGGTAATGTCGGTTCGAGCAACAATGCGTGCGGGACTAGCCGAAGAAATCCGCACCGCCACCGATCACGAATTGCAAGAACAACAGCGGTTGCGCTCGACACATGACGCCATTGAAGGCATCAAAGCTGTATCCGAACGCCGCCCAGGCATTTTCAACGGTAGATAAGCATATTGTAATAACGGGAGACACTATGGATTTAGGCAAACTCGGCGTTTGGTACTTCCTCGATGGCTTGAGCAGCCCCGACGCAGCCGCAGCCGCACAACGTATCGAGAAATTAGGCTATAACGCGTTATGGATCCCCGAGACGGTCGGTAAGAACCCGTTGGTTCTGGCATCGTGGCTGCTGGCCAATACCAGCGAACTCGTGATCGCCACCGGCATCGTCAATATCTACCACCGCGAGCCGGGTGTGACGATGGCTGCGCAAAAAACCTTGGCCGAGCAGTCAGGTGGGAGGTTCTTATTGGGAATGGGAGTCTCGCACAAACCTCTGGTCGAAGGTGTCCGTGGTCTCGAGTACGGGCCACCGGTCGCGACCATGCGTGCCTATCTAGAGAAGATGGCGGCTTCGCCCTACAGCGCAATCGCGCCAGACGAAGAACCTCCCACCGTAATCGCAGCTCTTGGGCCAAAAATGCTCGAACTGGCCGCACAGAGTTGCCAAGGCGCCCATCCTTATTTCACGTCACCCGAGCATACAAAAATGGCACGCGAAATCATGGGACCCGATACTTGGCTGTGTGTAGAACAGAAAGTCATCCTGGAAACCGATGCCGCCATAGCTAGAGGCGTGGCGCGACCAGTTGCGACCATGTATGCGGCCCTGCCCAACTATCGCAACAACTGGTTGCGAATGGGTCTGGCTGAGGAAGACATCAACGACCTCTCTGACAAGTTCATCGACGCGACGTTTGCGTGGGGATCTGCTGAAGACATCCGGCAACGCATCGATGAGCACTTCGACGCGGGCGCTTCACATGTGTGCATTCAGCCTATAAACCCGAACGGCAAAATGGGCGACTTGGATTGGGAATGCCTTGAGCAGGTGTCGTCAATCTAAGTAAAGAGCGGCTTCAGAGCCCTCAGCGTGCCGGGCCCGGGCACGCGTAACCACGCGTGCAACATCGCTGTGACCAACGAGATGGTGAAGCGTGTTCCATGAAGGGGTGTTATAAAACACTCTCTAAAGCTCTTTTTCCCACTACGCTACCCTTCGCACTCGCACATCCATGAACAGATTGCTCGAGCGCGATAGGGCGGGCCTCCCATTATTCATCAGTTTCTATTGGTCCGTTTCGTCGCCAACAGAATCGGTCCCAAACGATCCATAGCTGCCTTGAAAAAAGAGCAGTGGAGGTTTTTCGCCCGCAAGCACCCGAAAGCCTCGAACCTGACCTACCGCAATCGTATGGTCGCCCGCCTCGTGTTCGTCCACTAACTCGCAGTCGATATATGCGATTACGCCATCCAGCACTGGCGACCCAGTACCGCTTGGTTGCCAGTCAAACTCCTCGAATGCGTCACCTCCGGGTTGCGCCATTGCATCGGAAATCCGCCGTTGATCGGCTGCAAGCACGTTAACGCAAAAGCTACCGGATGCACGCAACTTGGGCCAGCTTGTAGAGCTTTTAGCCGGACACAGCGCAATGAGCGGTGGTTGTAGTGACAAAGACACGAACGATTGGGCGGCAAAGCCGGCCGGCAAACCCTCAAGGCAACCCGTCGCAACCACTACCCCGGTGCAAAAATTGCCCAGGACGTTGCGGAACTCGCGTTGATCGAAATCAGCGTCACCCACGCTCGGTCCCCAGCAGATTACCAGCGCGCGACTATACCACGCGCTTGGTTTGCGCAATTCGATTTGCTTAAATAGCCACCACCAAATTTATAGGTTGATGCCATGAGCGATTTAGCGGCTTTTCGCAGCGAAGTACAAAGTTGGCTTGCCGACAACTGCCCCGCCTCTATGCGCATCGCTACGCCTGAAGAGGAAGTGATCTGGGGCGGCCGCAAACAAACCTGGGTCAATCCCGAATCCAAAGTATGGATGGAGCGCATGGCCGAGCGGGGCTGGACCGTACCACATTGGCCTACCGAATTCGGTGGCGGTGGGTTGTCGCCCGATGAGAACAAGATTCTGCAACAAGAGCTAGAGCGCATCAGCGCCCGCTCGCCTTTACAGAGTTTCGGTATCTGGATGCTCGGCCCCGCGTTGCTAGAATTTGCGTCAGAAGAACAAAAGAAGCACTACCTCCCTCCGATTACTCGCGGCGAAATCCGCTGGTGCCAAGGGTATTCGGAACCCAACTTCGGGTCTGACCTTGCTGGATTGCAGACCAAGGCAGAGGACAAAGGCGACCACTACTTGGTCAATGGATCCAAAATATGGACATCCTACGCAGATGAGGCCGATTGGATCTTTTGTCTCGTGCGCACCAACGCCGACGTGCCCAAACACGAAGGCATCAGTTTCTTGCTATTTGACATGGAGAGCGCCGGTGTAAGTACCTCCCCGATCAAACTCATCAGTGGTTTCTCACCGTTTTGCCAAACGTTTTTTGACAACGTTAAAGTGCCGAAGACTCAGCTCGTCGGCGAACTCAATAAGGGTTGGACGATCGCGAAACGACTTCTGCAACACGAGCGGCAAATGATTTCCGGTATCGGCGGCAATTCGGCACTGGGTGGCTCCGGAAGCAAGCTATCAGATCTAGCGAAACAATATGCAGGTGAATCCGATGGGCGTATCGCCCATCAACAGATTCGCGATGACGTTGTGGAACACGGCATCAACGACCGCGCATTCCAACTAACCCTGGCCCGCTCCGGGGAAGAAGCTAAAGCTGGACAGCAAAACGCCAGCGTGGCATCGATCTTCAAATACTATGGCACCGAGCAAAACAAGCGCAAATTCGAACGCATGCTGGAAATCATGGGTATTCTATCAGTTGGCTGGGAAGGCCACTCGTTCACCGAGCGCGAAATCGGCGTCACGCGGCAATGGCTTCGCTCGAAGGCTAACTCAATCGAAGGCGGCACGAGCGAAGTTCAACTAAACGTCATCGCCAAGCGCGTTTTGGGGCTGCCTGACTAGCTTTTCGATCAGAGGAAAGTACCGGGGTAAACTAATCTTGGCGACGGTTGGTTTACTCCGGCCCTATGCTTCTCCATATCTGGCCAACGCCCAGGCAAATCAATGTAACCCATTGATATTCCGCCAGATTGCCCCAGTATACATAGTTACCTGCCACATGGACGAAGACGCATGGAAACAATCATTGTTCTGGTAGTGCTGGCCGCGATCGCTTTTTGGATCGCAAGCATCTACAACAGGCTAGTCGCCTTGAAAAACAGGTACGAGAACGGATTTTCTCAGATTGAAGTACAACTCAAACGACGCTACGACCTGATCCCAAACCTAGTCGAAACTGCCAAGGGCTACATGGCCCATGAAAGAGAAACACTGGAAGCCGTCATTAACGCTCGTAATCAAGCCATGGCCGGATTGCAAGCCGCGGCAGCCGATCCCGGTAATGCTGGCGCAATAAAGGAACTGTCAGGCGCTGAAGGCATGCTCGGAAGTGCTATGGGTCGCCTGAACGTCGTCATGGAGGCCTACCCCGACCTCAAGGCGAATCAAAATATGATGCAACTAACAGAGGAACTAACGACAACCGAGAACAAGGTAGCTTTCTCACGTCAGGGATACAACGATCAAGTAACGGCCTACAACACTTACCGCCAATCTTTCCCGCCCACCGTATTCGCAAACATGTTTGGTCACACCGATGACGCAGAACTACTGGAATTTGCAGATTCTGAGCAGATTCAAGCAGCACCGAACGTCTCCTTCAACTAAACGAAAAAGTAATTCGTGAATTTTTTTCAAGCCCAAGACAAGGCTCGACAGGGCACTTGGAAGCTGGCCCTGATGTTCGGCGCCGCGATCGTCACGTTGATCATCCTAACCAACATTCTGGTTGCCATCGCATTCGGTTTCGGCGGGCAGCAAATGGGGCTGACGTTCGAAGAATCGATTGCCAACACGCCAGCCGACGCATGGTTGTTGATTACGCTCGGGGTCATCGGCGTGGTTGGCACCGCCAGCTTATATAAGTACCTGAGCATACGCGCGGGCGGTAAAGCCATTGCGGAAGCATTAGGCGGCCACCTGCTGCACCAGAATGCGGCCGACGCCAACCAACGTCGTTTGCTCAATGTCGTCGAAGAGATGGCCATCGCCTCGGGCGTGCCGGTGCCTCCGGTCTACCTAATTGCGGAACCGAGCATCAACGCGTTCGCTGCCGGTTTCTCGCCGCAAGACGCTGTCATCGGCATCAACCAAGGCACCATCGACCACCTGGATCGCACCGAGCTGCAAGGTGTGGTAGCACACGAATTCAGTCACATCTTAAATGGCGACACTAATATCAACCTGCGCCTCATCGCCATTCTGCACGGGATTTTGTTCCTCGGCATTATCGGTTATGGCGTACTTCGGGTCGGTGGTCACAGCCGCAAGAACGGCGGCGCGATGGTCGCGCTGGGTCTTGGCCTTTTGGTCATCGGGTTCGGTGGTACCTTCTTTGGCAGAATGATCAAGTCGGCGGTCTCCAGACAACGCGAGTACTTAGCCGATGCCTCCGCCGTGCAGTTCACGCGTGACCCTTCGAGCATTGCTGACGCGCTTAAAAAGATTGGCGGACTATCTGTAGGTTCGACCATGACCTCAAAGTCTGCCGAAGAAGCCAGTCATATGTTCTTCGGCGCGGCCCTCTCCAAGTTCGCCGGTGGCTTAATGTCGACCCACCCGCCGCTGCACAAACGTATATTGGCCATTGAACCCGGGTGGGATGGCCAGTTTCCCGTACTGAAAACCGACCCGCTGATCGCGCGGTCTAGCGATGCAAAACCAGGGTCTGCTGAACTTGCTCATGGGTTCGCGCAAGGAGGATTCGCTCAAGCGAACGTGGACCATGTCTCGGCCACGCCGGATAGTGTGATCGAGCAGGTTGGGCATCCAACACAAGATAGTCTTGCGGTGGCCCAGACGCTTATCCAATCTACCGATGAAATGCTCAAGAACGCCGCTCACGATTCCTACGAAGCTCGCGGCCTCATTTACGCGATGTTGCTCGACAAAGATCCCAGCATTCGGGTCAAGCAGCTATCGTTTCTCGAACGTCGTGCAGAGGCTCAAGTGCCCCAGCACATGACCCGCCTCATCGAAGCCCTCGACAAAGCCGATCGAGCCCACTTGTTGGCGCTCATCGAGATGTCCATGCCGGCTCTGAAGGAGCTTTCAAAAAGCCAATATGAGCGCTTCAGTCAGAACGCTGCCGAGCTGATTACCGCAGACGACCGCGTCGACGCGTTTGAGTGGGTCATGCATCGTTTACTTGTTCAAGGGTTGTACGCCCACTTTGAAGGACCGCAACGACATCATGGCAAGGTCAAATCCGTCGCTAAGGTAGCCGACGATGCAGCCAAACTACTGTCGATCTTAGCCAGTCACAGCCATGACGACTTGGACGGCCAACTGGCAGCATACCAAGCTGGCGCCAAGGAGCTCGACTTGGCGATCCCGTTCGCGAAACAAGAGCATTTCGACTATCAGCGGATGAATGCCGCGCTCGCAAACCTACGCAAGCTGCGTCCGCTCGTTAAACCCAGCATCGTCAAAGCCTGTGCCGCAACGGTGCTTGCCGACAACCACATCAGCGTGATGGAAGGAGCCTTATTACAAGGTATCTCAGCCACTTTGGATTGCCCCCTCCCCCCAAGTATTTACGCTTGATGCAGCATATGCGGGATCGCCAAGCCACAATTGCTATTTCCAACAGCGTGTAGCTAACGTTTTTGACACAGTCCTCCCAAGACAATCAGCTCGAATCGACCAACGCTCAGGCGCAACAGCTTGGGGCGCTCGACCTCGGATCAAACAGTTTTCATCTGCTTATCGCTCATGAGAACCAAGGCCGCGTGCGAGTCCTGGACAAACACAAAGAGATGGTGCGCCTCGCTGAAGGTTTGAACGCACGAGGCAAGCTCGACGGCTCGGTCGTCCAACGTTCACTCGATTGTTTGGAGCGCTTCGCCCAGCGGTTACGCCCACTACAGCCAAACAACGTACGAATCGTAGGCACCAATACACTACGCCAAGCAAAAGACGCTGCCAAATTCATCGCCCAAGCTGAAGCCGTACTGGGTTACCCAATAGAGATTATCTCCGGTTACGAGGAAGCCAGACTCATCTATGTCGGCGTTTGTCATGATTTGGGTGACGACCATCAGACGCGGCTCGTGATCGATATCGGGGGCGGTAGCACGGAGCTGATTCGCGGCCGCTATTTTACGCCTGAGACATTAGAAAGCCTCTATATGGGATGCGTCTCGATGTCTCAGCGCCACTTTGCCGACGGTAAAATCAGCAACGAGCGAATGGACAAAGCCGCCAACGAGGCCTTATTGGAATTGGAGCCGATCGCACAACAATTCAACAAGTTGGGTTGGGAGTCCTGTATTGGCGCATCTGGGACCATCAACGCAGTCGCCGCAGTGCTGGAAGGACTCGGCGACACATTGGAAGTTACCCAGGCTGGCATAGAGGACCTTCGTGCCCGCTTACTAGATGTGGGCAACGTAGACAAATTGTCGTTGCAGGGCTTGGCAGACGAACGGCGGTCGGTCTTTCCCGGCGGTGTGGCTATTCTATCGGCGTTATTCACAGCACTCGACATTGACACCATTTCGCCGTCTCAAGGCGCGTTGCGTGAGGGTCTCATTTACGATCTGCTCGGCCGACATCACGCGGAAGATACGCGCGATCAAACCGTCAACGGATTGGCGCAGCGTTATCACATTGACCACGCGCAAGCCCGTCAGGTGCGCGCTACGACCATGGGTTTATTGTCGCAAGTCGCCATGGATTGGAAATTGACCGCAGCCGAACACAACCACTTGCTAGGCTGGGCTGCCAATCTTCACGAGATCGGCATGGATATCTCACACTCGGGCTATCACAAACACGGTGGTTATCTCATCGACAACTCGGACATGCCAGGGTTCTCACGCTCGAATCAGCAACAACTCGCCACCCTAGTCCGTGGTCACCGGCGCAAGCTCGCCGCGACCGACATCACGCCTAAATCGGACGCGGCACTGCTGCATATAATGGTATTGTTGCGCATTGCTGCCGTGCTTCACCGTAGCCGCAGCCGCGACCCGTTGCCCCACATCGAAGTCAAAGCTGACAAGAAAAAGCTCGTCCTCTCCGCGCCGGGGCCGTGGCTCGAAGAACACCCGCTGACGGTCTTAGATTTAGCCAACGAAGCCCAGTACCTCGAAGCGGTGGGCATTGATCTGTCGATCAAAACCCACAGCTAACCATCGAAACAATCGTCGTCAATCAAACCGGTACAGTCGGGCTCGACAGTTCCAACAACGCATCTTGTGCAGCATAGCGATCTGTCTTGGATTTGATGCGCCGGTAGCTACCGGCGGATTGCAACATCCAAGCCTGCGCATTGTCGGCAAGATAGTTGGTTATCGTCTCTTCGAACACGCGAGCTTTCAACTTCTTGTCAAGGATCGGGAAACACGTCTCTACACGTGAAAAGAAATTGCGTCCCATCCAGTCGGCGCTCGATAAATACACCAACCGATCACCGCCGTTCTCAAAGCAAAATACCCGTGTGTGCTCCAGAAAGCGTCCGACGACAGAACGGACCCGAATGTTATCGGAGATGCCCTTGACGCCCGGACGCAGCGCACAGATCCCACGTACGATGAGTTCAATCTTTACACCGGCACAGGATGCCGCATACAACGCTTGAATGATCTGCGGCTCGATAAGCGAATTCATTTTTGCGTAGATCGCCGCCGGTTCGTTCGCTGCTGCATTTTGAATCTCTCGCTCAATGTGCTCCAGCATTGTCGTGTGCAGCGTGAATGGCGCTTGTAGAATTTTCTTTAACTTGCCTTGCTTGCCCATCGCCGTGATTTGTTGGAATACCTTTTGCACATCTTCACCAAGCTCGGCATCGCAGGAGAACATCCCATAGTCGGTATACAGACGTGTCGTGCGCATATGGTAGTTGCCAGTGCCAAGGTGAATGTAACGTATCAATGCACGCTCTTCGCGGCGTATAACCATGCACATCTTCGCGTGGGTCTTATGACCGACCACTCCGTATACGACTTGAACGCCGACCGATTGCAGCTTCGTAGCAAGCTCGATATTGGCTTCCTCATCAAACCGCGCCCGCAATTCAATCACCACCAACACTTCCTTGCCGCGCATGGCTGCATCCATCAGGACTTCGACAACCGCACTTCCTGCGCCGGTTCGATAAAGCGTTTGTCGAATCGATAGCACATTCGAGTCGCGCGCAGCTTGTCGAAGAAAATCGACAAACGGTGCGAAAGATTCGAAAGGATGGTGTAACAAGATATCTCCCGCCTTTATGGCATCGAACATCCCCTCAGTTTTGCGAATCCGCATCGGCACAGCCGGAGTAAACCCCGGAAATTTTAGATCCGGCCGATCGACCAGATCCGGTACCGCGGCCAAGCGCATCAAATTGACGGGGCCGTTGCATAGGTAGATCTCGTCGGAAGCGAGCCCAAATTGGGCGGCCAGAAATCCGGCCAGATCATCAGGGCAATCGCGATCAATCTCGAGACGCACAGCATCGCCATAGCGTCTTGCGGACAACTCGCCTTCCAGGGCAATCAAGAGGTCATCGATTTCTTCCTCATCCACAAATAGGTCGCTATTGCGAGTCACTCGAAACTGATAACAACCGGTCGCACGCATCCCCGGAAAAAGGTCGGACACATACGATGATACGATCGGACAACAACACAAAGTCGTGTGCGCTGGCCGCACACTCTTCGGGGAGTCGAATGACTCGAGGTAGCGAGCGCGGAGCTTGAACAATTGCTCGGCCACTGTTCCGCCCAAACGCATCCTTACCTTCTAAAGTCACGATGAAGGCCAGCGATTTGTTCAACGGCTCGGGGAAGGGGTGCGATGGATCCAGTCCAACCGGACTAATTATCGGTTGTAACTCTCTATTGAAATATCGTTTGAGCCACGCCCGTTGCTTTGAATTCCAATCACTGGGGCCTAGAAAACGGATGCCTTGCGCATCCAGCTTCGGCAGCAATGTTTCATTCAGGATGACGTACTGCTCATCTACTATCTCGCGCCCGGCAGCGGCAATACGAGTCAACTGCTCCGTTGGCGATAAGTTGTCCGGCCCACGTTGCATTGACCCATAGGCTTCCTGCTGTTTGAGACCGGCAACGCGAATTTCGAAAAACTCATCGAGCACCAAGCTCGCAATACATAAGAAGCGCTAACGCTCCAACAAAGGCGTCGATTCATCCTTAGCCTGGGCAAGTACCCTTTTGTTAAATTCAAGCTGAGCAAGCTCACGATTGATATATAGGTCTGGATTGCTAAGGTCGGTGCTTTCCATGGCGCTAGATTATCATCCACCCATTTCAATTCGTCGTTACAATCGTGTCGCTTATACGATAAGCGCCTTATCCGATAAGCGCTCCATAAGCGCTTGAGAACGATGGTAGCACGCCAGTTTCTGGCGTTTGTGACGTGAGAGTGACTATTCATGCGAGACAAGATTTTCAGCGAATCAAAGGCCAGCATCGCAGACTTTGAGTTCAACAAGGAAGTCGTGGATGTATTCCCGGACATGATTCGTCGTTCCATACCGGGGTACGAGACGATCGTTGGGATAACCGGGCTCATTGCTGCGAACCACATCCACACAGTCGCGCGGTCACGAGCGCCCGCTCGCCTATACGATTTGGGCTGTTCGTTAGGCGCGAACACGGCCTCTGTGGCTCAACAGTGCACGATAGAAGACGTCGAAATATTTGGGGTCGACAGTTCCGAACCAATGATCGCAGAAGCTCGAGCGACTAACCGGGACCGTCGGGTTCAATTCATCTGCGACGACTTGCGCCGTGCAGACATTTCCGGTGCGGACGTGGTCATATGCAACTTCGTGTTGCAATTCGTACCCCGCGACGAACGTCTGGCTTTACTGCAGCACATCCACGCACACCTTGGTGCCGATGGCTTGCTACTGGTTTCGGAAAAAGTGAAACACGATGACTCACAACCGCACGACTTCTACGACGCTACCCATCTCGCATGGAAGCGGGCGAACGGCTACAGCGAGTTGGAAATCAGCCAAAAGCGCTCGGCATTGGAAAATGTGATGCAAATCGACACGGAAGCCGAGCACGAAGCGCGCTTCACGCAAGCAGGCTTTAGCCGCTGCGAGCAATGGTACCGTTGCCTAAACTGGGCCAGCTTTGCTGTACATGCCTAGCTCGCTTGCGCGGCGACTTCCCGACTGGCCATTAGAGTTGGTCAAAAGCCGGTTGAGCGAGCACCACAACGGCGATTTTCCTCGCTGGCAGGTGGCGCTTGATGAACTCCCGGTAATGCAGGTTGAGTCGACCGAATTCGCTAGCCGCATATCCATCCAAGGCCAAGTCGATGACGCTGCAGTGCACGCCGCCTTGCAGCGATTGCATCCATGGCGCAAAGGTCCGTTTCAGGTCGGTGCTACCCACATCGATACAGAGTGGCGCTCTGATTGGAAATGGCAACGCTTAGCAGATGCTGTCGAGCCTCGTCTTAGGGGACGGGTACTCGATATCGGCTGCGGCAACGGTTATTTCGGATGGCGCATGCTCAACGCCGGCGCGGCCGAAGTCATCGGCATCGATCCGTCAGTCTTGTTTTGCATGCAGCACCTGGCTATTCAGCACTTCATCGACGACCCGCGCAATCAAGTCTTGCCACTGCGAATTGAAGAGCTTCCCTCGACAGTGCAATTCGACGCAGTCTTCAGTATGGGCGTCATCTACCACCGTCGCGATCAAGCAGCACACGTTCGACAGATATTCGAACTAACCGCCGACGACGGATTTGCCGTATTGGAGTCCCTTGTGACCGAAGACGCGAATGATGTGGTGCCACGCGAGCGTTACGCGCGAATGCGCAATGTCTGGCGTGTCCCATCAGTCCAACACCTGGTCGGCTTGATGCAGAATGCTGGTTTCTCTAACGTCAACGTCGTCGATGTCACAACGACCACAACGTCGGAACAACGCACCACACCATGGATGCGCTTCGAGTCATTGCAAGAGGCATTGGATCCCGCTGATCCGACCAGGACAGTGGAAGGTTATCCGGCACCCGTACGCGCAATTCTTATCGGCAAGAAAAACCAGGCCTAGTTTCTGTCCAGCGCCGCTAGCGCGAATCGCGCAAACGCGGGATTCGTAGAAACTTCGAAGAAGTTTCTTAGGAGAAATCGTCGTCCTGACCATTTGGGGACGACGGTTTGCCTCCTTGCGGAAAGAAAACCTCACAAAACCCCAGGGTTTTGACGCGGGCCGCGACTCCCGTCGCGATCATGCCGCTCGATAGTTCGGCCACAGAATGCTCCGCATTCCGCACACGACCCAACTAACGTCCAACGCGCCGGCCAACACCTTTACTTATTATCCTTGGCCGCGTTAGTTTGTCCGCTCATGAAAGGTCGGTTCGCTGGGCATGTTCGGCATAATTCCGTTCCAATTCCGCTTTCGCGGTAAGGTGCGACGCATCCTCGACATCTACTTTTGCTTCTTGGCAGAAGGGAGCGTGGCTTTGCATCCGACCCAAATAGCACGCAAAACAGGGATTAGTTTTGCCGAGGTTGCCCGACGCCTGGACGCAACCCCCGAACTCTTTGTTAAATTGCCCAAACGGGATGGGATAACCCGTTATCGCGTGACGACGAGCGCCTCTGCGCGCAAACCCGAGGAAAACGAAGCGCTGGTAGTGAAATATGCCAAACGCGAATCGCTGTTGCTATTTACCTTTGGCACCATGGTATTCACGATGCTCGCCATCATTGTTTTAACCATTGCCCCCAACATGTAGGTCTACCTTTTATGCCCGAATCACTATCTGCGCCCCTCATCAAGCTACGCGACACCTGCGACGAACTTGCGGCCTCGATGTTGGCATTGTCCGATACCGATCCGGTCGACGCCCGAGTCAGCATTCGCGAAGCGGCAAAACTGGCAGGGATCTTCGCAATGACTCAGCCGTCGGCGTTCGGCGGCAGCGAAGCCAACCAACTGGCTCTGACCATTGCCCGAGAAACTATTGCCGCCCACAACCCACCGTATATGGAGGCGGTTTTCGGGCCGAGTCCCGGGGTATTGGGTGGTGTAGAGGAACCGCTAAAATCGTCTCACCTGGTGCCGCTGCTCGCAGGTGAAAAGCGCTCTAGCTTTGGCTTTACCGAACCCGACAACGTGCCAAGCCCCACCTCCGGTGTCATCGATGGCGCAACCTTGCGCATCAACGGCCAAAAGTCCTATGTGACTGGGGGCGCCGACGCCGACTTCATCAACGCACTAGTGCACATCGAGGATCGGGGACCTTCCATGGTCGTGATCGACACAGATCGCAAGGGCGTCATCATCGAACAAAAGTTCTCGTCGCTCGACGGCTCACATCACGCCGCCTTTGTGTTTCGCGATGTCGAAGTTCCGACCGAGCACATCATTGGCGAATCCGGCAAGGGCTTACCTCGAGCAATGCGCCAAATAGGCGATACACGTTTGCAGTTTTCCGCACAAGCTTCAGGCTACATGATGTGGGTGCTGAACCTCTTGAACGATCACCTGCTGTCGACGGATCGATCCGGCGAACCGCGTGGAAACAAGGATGTTATCCGTTGGCACTATGCCAATCTGCGCATAAAAGCCTACGCCGCGCGCAGTATGTTGTACCGCACGGCGCGCATAGTCGACTCTGGAGAAAACGCCGTAAACGAAGCTATGGCAACAAAAGCATTTGCGACTGAAACGGTCGGCGAGGTCATCGATACCGCCATTCAGCTTGTCGGGGGCGTCGCTCTCGTCGAGACCCACCCGTTGGTTAAGTTACACAAGAAGGTTCGAGCGTGGCGTTTGGCGGAAGGCGCCAGCGACATATTGCGCCTCAATATTGGACGCGGCATTCTAGAACTCAATAAAGGCAGGATTTAGCAATGAAATACGCTCACCTCGCGTGTTCAAGCGCCATCGCACTCATATTAGGTGGCTGTAACTATGTGCAACTCAGCGACGCGGGCAGCGCGGTCGCCCAAGCAAGCGCCGCCGACGTCGTCAATTGCGAAAATGCAGGAACGGTGTCGGCGAACACCAAGTCCAGAGTCGTATTCAAACGTCCCAGCGCTAAGGTACGCGAAGAGCTGATTGTGTTGGCGCGTAATCGCGCCGCAGATCTTGGCGCAAATGCCATTATTCCAGAAGCCGCCCCGATAAACGGGGTGCAGCGATTTCTGGCGTACAAGTGTAATTAGCTATAGAGGCAAAGAAATACACCGAAGAGGCTGTCGTAAAATGTCTTGAGGGAGCGGCCTAATAGAAGCTGTTGTTAATCTGGGTGGGAGCGGTCTTCTGAAGACTGTTAATCTGTGAGAGAGCGGCCGTGTAGAGGCTGTTGTTGATCTGGGTGGGAGCGGCTTTATTTAAATGGCGGGCGTCTTGTGGGAGCGGCTTTAGCCGCGATCTTAGCCCGCAGCATTAGTGGCTTTCAGACCGACCCTGGACTCAATATCGCGGCTAAAGCCGCTCCCACACAATTTTAAGAAGCCGCGATCCCACCACAAATCTTACGGCAGTGAATTGTCGCTCTTTTGCCCGTGCTCTTCGCGATTGAGCTCTTTGCTCTCCAAGGATTTACGCACCAATACGTAGACCGCGCCAACGCCACCCTTCCGTCGCTCAGCCGAACAAAACGCAATGACTTCCTCGTGCTGTTCAAGCCAGGCAGCCAAATAACTCTTTAGCCTCGCTGGCGCCTTGCTCAACTCGCCTTTGCCGTGCGCGATTAACAAACTTCGCCAATTCCGTGCGCTTGCTTGTTTGATGAATGCGAAGACAATCTCGCGTGCCTCTTTGACCGTTTTGCCGTGCAGATCTAATTGGGCTTCGATTTTGTAGCCGCCTTTGCGTAGCTTGTTGAACACCCCGTGCTGCACACCCACCTTTTTCCACTCCAGGGTCTCCAACGGCTCTTTGCTCGGCACCTCACCCAGCGACAGGGAGTTTTCATCGACCCTTTCCACTTTGATGCCTAGTGCTGCATCTCTGCGGTGCTGTTCCGCGATCGACACATCCTCCCTGGCTTGACGCGGGTTTTGCTCGCGCCCCTTATCGAGGGGCTGCACATCCTGCATTTCCGCCGCGAAGAGCTCATCTTCATCGGGGGGTCCGCCAGTCACTGGTCCCCCTTTTCGGTTACTCCCACGGCTCACGTGAGGTGCCTATCTATGTTCACACTGGGATATTGCGAAGACCGGGTTCCTGGGATCGGAAGGTTGTCGCCGGAATGGTAAGTAAATACAGGGGACAGCTTGACGCGGTCGGTGCGGTTTTTGCCAGCCGCGTGGAACAACCGGCAATGGAACAGCAACACATCGCCCGCATTGAGTTCTACGGTAATAGCTTGGCGAAGCAGCTCCTGGTTTTCGGGTATCTCGCTACGCAAAAACAGATCTCGGTCAAAACGGCCGCGGTCCATGTCAATGCGATGACTGCCGGGAATGGCTTCGAGCGCGCCGTTCGCCCGATTCTCCGGGCGCAGGGCGAACCAAGCCGAAACCAACTCGGGTCGATCGAACGACCAATAACGGATGTCTTGATGCCACAGTGTGTTGCTGCTGTACCCTGGATGTTTCGTCATCACGCAGTTGTGATGACATTGGGAAAGCCTCACATCATTCGCGATGATCTGCTTGAGCGCCGAACCCACAACCTCATGGCACGCTAGTCGACGCAACAGGGATGATCGTGCATAGGCATGCAGCAGCCGGCGAGGCGTTGTGCCACCGGGAGCTTGGCGATCGGCCGGGGACCCTGGATAACCCACATCCGCTTCAAACTCCGCCGGTCCCACCAACGGATCTAGAGAAGCTGCCACAAAATCCCAAATCTCATCGCACTGGTCAGCTGACAATACGTCGCGCAGCACGACATAACCCGCTTGCGCGAATGTTTTATGCGTAACGGTTAGCAGTTCAGGCATATCTGCGGTTTGTGATCGGCGACTAGCAGTTTAGCCCGATGCCCTGCG
>Ga0115002_10003967_pt1 | contig 18192 bp, 9 predicted proteins | sample ArcticOcean_MG_C_8_FD_89576 | JGI IMG/M metagenome (GOLD analysis project Ga0115002, IMG submission 89576) | Marine microbial communities from western Arctic Ocean - ArcticOcean_MG_CB11_86 | ecosystem: Environmental > Aquatic > Marine > Oceanic | place: Arctic Ocean: Canada Basin | collected... | reverse complement strand
CCGCTTCAAACTGCTGGACCGTTCGACCCTGAAACTTGTCCGCGACCTGCCCGCTCACGCTCACACCATCTGTGCCGTCGCCTTCAACGGGTCCGGCACCCGAGCCGTTACGCTGGACCGCTCCGGAAAACTCTTCCTCTGGAACACCGCCAACGGCAACATCCACTTCCACCAGCAATTGCCCATCAGGCGAGCCACTGCAATGGCCTATGCACCCGACGGAACCGAGGTCTTCGTCGCCGGGGCCGACAAGCGACTGCTCAAGATCATCATCCCCGCCGCCGCCCGCTAGTAGCCAATCACCTGGATCTCGGCGAGACCGGCGAAGCTGCTGGGGACCCAGAGTGACTTGGCCTTCAGGATCACGTAACGGCCCTGGACCTGGTCGACCGGCAACTGGATGCTGAAGTCGGGGTGCGGCGGAGTTCCTGCAGCCACCACCGTGCCCGGTGCCCGGGGAATGATGCCGCTGGCTTCAGGCGTCAGGTCGGTTCTCGAGTTGGCAACAAACACGTCCACCTCCTTCCAACCCCGATCCCGCTGGCCGCTGCCGTTGTAGTTCCAGACCCGAATGGCCGTGACCGTTTTTTCGGAGCCGAGATCGAGAATAATCGTGCCGGGCTTACCCAGAGGATGCCGCCAACCACTCTGCAAATTGTCGGCATCCCACTTGCCATCCACCACCGCCGCGGCAGGACTGTCGTCGTACTGGCCGACGGACGAGACGACCTGGACCCCGACAAATGCTGCCGGCTCGATCACTCCGATCAACACGGCCAACCGTTTCGCCGCCCGGGCTGTCGTCGCCTGTTCGGGCTTCGACAACGCAGACAACTCGACCAATCGACCCGGCAACTTGATCAGCAACTCGGCCGTGGCCTGGTCCACCTGAGCGGGCAATCCACGCAATGCCACCAGGTCGTCCTGCCCATGCCGCGACATCGCCGTGTAGGCCGCTCGCAAGGCCGGTTCCAGTTCCTTGCCGTCGGTGAACAGCGTCTCGAGTAACACGGGCAAAGTGTCCGGAGGCGGATCGATGACGTCCGAAAGAGCCATCAGCACGGCGGCTCGGTGAGCAGGCGACTTGGCCTTTGCCAGCAACGGCAACAGCAACGGCCCGGCTCCCGGATCCTTCAACCGAGAAATCTCACGCACCGCATCCGGCCAACTCGACTCCTGGCCCGCTCGCGACAGCACCCCGACCATCGCTGGCACGGCCAATCTCGGTCGTTTCAATCGCCTGAGCAATTCCAACGTGTTCTTGACCAGTTGCGGCTGATCCAGGCTGCGGACCGCTTCGAGCAGCAACGGGATGGCCGTGTCGGGGTCGCGACGCAACTGGTTCTGAGCGGCTCGGACCTCGCTGCGGTCCTTCGACCCGAGCATCTTCATCCACGACCCCAACCTGCGGCGAGCCGACCTGTGAGCCTCGATCGCAGCCGCGATCCGACGAACTGTCTCGCGTTGCTCGACCGTCGGTGCCATCGACAGCACACCATCCAACGCCGCAGTCGCCTCGTCCAACTTCCCCGACTCCTGCAACTCCTGAGCCTCACTCAACCGCGCGGCACGCTTGCTGGCATTTTCGGCAGCCAACCTCTGCCTCTCCACTTCCCGAGCCGAGGCGAGGCTGGCCGTAAGAGATTTCCACTCCGCCACTCCAGACGACTTGTCGTCACTCGACGCAGACTCAGACAACGACAACTCGGCCGCCTGCAACTGCTCTTGGGCCGCATCGAACCTGGCATGATCCAGATGATCGGCAGCCAACTCCAGTGGTGAAGACCACGCCGGCGCCGGCGGCTGGACTGGCTCGGTGTCCGAACCCGCCAGCCTGTCAGACCCCGCAGCCCCCGGTCCGCTGCCCGGATCTCCAACACTCGAAACCGAATCGTCACCACCTCCACAACCAGGCAGCACGACCAGTAGAACCAGTAACAGCCCGAGTGGCCTCGATCGGCGGCGAACCGACGCCCAGGAAAATGCAATCACGTCCACCGGCTAGTTGTCCTTCTTGGCTCCGCCCAACGTGACGGAGATCTTGTACTTGGTCTGCAGATGAGCATGAGCACTACTCGCTTCGCTCCGCTTCGGAAACCTCTTGCAAACCTGCTGAAACGTCCGGATTGCCTGCTCCTTCTGGCCAGCCGCTTCTCGCGTATAGCCGATCTGCAGCAGTGCCCACGGAGCAGAGTTCGGAGCCCCACCGATGATCTGGTTGTAGAGGATCACCGCCTCGCCGTACTGCTTCAACCGACGATGACACAAAGCCATCTCGGTGTAATTGCTCGGAAAATTCGTGCACTGCCGGTAAAAACCGATCGCTTCCTTGTTCTTGCCCCAGTCGCGGTAGGCCGTGGCGATGTTCCAAAGCCATGTCTGGTTGTTCTTGAGGTCGGCCTTGAGCAGTTCCTGGTAGACGGCGATCGCCTTGTCAAACTGGCGGGCGTAATGGTGGTGAGTGTAGGCGATGACCGCGTGCCAACGGTTGGGGTTCTCGACATCCAAGGCAACGTTTCGCCGGTAGGCCAGCACGCACGGCTCGTATTGCTTCTGATCGCGGTAACTGGTCGCCACCTGGTTGTTGCCTTCGATCTTGTTCTGGAATCGAGCGTAAACGCCGCGAGCCTCGTCGTAACGACCCTTGCGACGCAGGAACGCTGCCAGCCGGCCCAGCACGTCGTCGTCGGTGCCGAAGGACTTCTGGATCCGAGCGTACGTTTCCTCGACACGCTTGTCTCGACGAGACGACTCGTGCAGGTCGGCGATCCAGTAATAGTGCTGCCTGGCCACGGCCTTCTGCTCGTCCGTCTCACGCTCCTCGGGCACGTTCTTACCAACCCAAGCCACTGCGACGTCGGCCAGCTTGTGGCCCCGGACCCGCTGCTTCTCGTCCGAACTGTAGCCTCGAATCGGAGCGTGCAGGTGAGCCACCACCTGGCTGGTCAGAGTCTGGCCCTTCCAGGTGGTCTCCAATGCCTCGACACCATCGTCGAAAGCGACCTGGTAGAAATGGTAGCTGGCGAGGTTCTTCGAGGCATCGCGGCAGATCGTCGACGTTTCACGCGTTCGCTTGATGTCGAATGCCAGAGTCTTCCACAACTCGACACGCGTCTTGGTGTCCTTCAGCGTGGTGGCGATCGCGATCAGGTCATTGATGGCGTAGACCGACACCAGGTGATCGGGATGGACGGCCATCACCTCGCGGTACGCCCTTTGTGCCTTGCGAACCTCGCCCATGTCCTTGTACGTCTGCCCGATGTAGTACATCGACGCGGTCGCTTCGGGCGACTCGGGCCAGTAATCCAGCACCGACTGGAAACCCTCTTTGATCGAGGTGTTGAGTTTTCTGAGTCGGCGTTGGCAGAGACTCCACTTGAGTTGCGAATAGGGAGCCGCCTCGCTGTCCTCGTACAGCGTCAAGTACTTCTCGTACTCGGCCATCGCCACCTTCCACTTCTTCTCGCCGTAGTACTTCTCGGCTATCTTCAACTGGTAACGCTCGACCTCGCGGAGCTTCTTCCAGCGATCCAGCGACAGTTCATCGAGCCGAGCGGCCGACGCCCGAGAACTCAGCAACGTTCCCATCACGACCAATGCGATCAGCAACAGACCTGAACTCGGACGCTTCATTGGTTGTCCTTGCGTGCTTCGAGCCACTTGGAATACTCCGCGTGAGAGTAATTGATGATATTGGTGCCCAACTGGTAACAGTACTCGAAAATCTCGGGGCTGACCCCCGCATGCCCGTCGGCCCAAGCGTCGCCGATGTCGCCGGGGTGATAATAACACACCCAGCGGCCGTCGACCTTCCAACCCAATGCCACCGTGCCACCGTGCGGGGCGACGTAGGGCAGGAAGGGGATCTGGTAGGGAATCCGATGGATCACGTCGTCCAGCGGCACCGGCACCGGATCGATCGTCGGCAGCACGCGACGCATCATCGACAGGAACTGATTGTGGAAATGACTGCTGCCACCATTGTCGCCAAAGACCATCCCGTGCTTTTCGGTCAGGAAATTCCGCAACGCCTTCACTTCGTTCTGTGACAGCGAAATGCTCTTCTGACCCGTCAGATAAACCATTGGCGGACTCTTGCCCACCGGGAAGTTGTTCAACTGCATCACCGTCCGCGACTCGGTCTTGTCGTGGACCTTCTGCTGAGTCCGCACGTTGTATTCGATCAGCATGTTCAGGTCGGCTCCGATGCCGAAGTCCTGGTCCCAGTCGCCACCCGAATACTCCAGCCGGATGAATCGAACCTTGCCGAACTTCGTGCCGCCGGCATACCCGGCCCCCTTGCCCTGCCCGTAACCAACCTTGTAGGCGTGATGAGTCAACTCGGTCAGCTGCAACTTGATGTCGTCGATCGGAGGGACGTGGAACAGGATCGCCGAGAACGGATTGACGATGTAGCGTCGCTTGATCACCTTCTGGACCTTGACCTGCTGGACAATCTGCTGCTGCTCGCCACCTCCAGCAGGCATCTCGTAAATCTCGCTGCAACCACCAATCTGGCCCAGCAACAGAAACGTCAACGCAAAGACAAAACTGTAACTGACTAGAGCAGTCACCGACTGGTTCAACTTTCGAGCGTGCCGACCGTAGTACCAGGCCGACTGGTCCAACGGGTTCCAGTCGCTCAACGAATCGGCCGACTCGCGACGCATCCGCTCGTAAAATTGCGACGCCATCTCGACTCCGTAAACTGCCCACATCAACCCGATCAGAAACATCAACGCAGTTCCGATTCGAGCCACCTGAGTGGTCAGCACGTGCCACGCCAGAGCGTCACAGACGTAGACGGACATCTGCCAGAAAACGACGAAGGCGGCGGTGAAGGCGGCACTACTGTGACGCGGGCGACTGGTTCGCTCGAGACTCGCCCAAGCCGCCCAGCCTAACGCCACCTGCGATCCGGCCAGAAAGACCAGGAACCTCAACACCCTCGTCAATAACCCGTCCGAATCCGGGCGGAACCACAACCAGTCGGCAGTCGCCAAAACCCACAGACTCGCCACCACCGCAGTCACCTTCATGGCGACACGGACTGGAGGCCGCGGCAGAAGTTCAAGAAGAGCCAGTAGACGGTTCATGCCGAGTGCGATCGAGACAGGAAGTGGGTGTCAGTCGTCGAGTTTCTTGTCGAGCAGCGAGTCGAGGTTGGGTTCGCCGGTATTGGTTTCTCCAATGCCCAAGGCCTTGGTCGCGGCACCAAGATCCCCAGTGGGTGTTGTGCCCGACGTCGCCGACTGCGGACCGGGATCTCCGACAGCCGCAGCAGCAGCGGCCGCCTGAGTCGCCGGGTCAATCGGCTCGGGTGTCACCGGATCCTGGGATCCGACAGGGTTGGCAACAGAACCAGTCGCCCCCGATTCGCCAGCCAACTCGCCATAAGCCCACGGGCCAACAGTGAAGACGAACAACACAGCAACCATGCCCACTGTCGCAGTGACCATCCCTCGCACCAAACCGCTGTCGGTCACGATCCCCAACATCTCCTGAGGACTCTTTCCCTTCAATTGACCAAGGAACTCGCGAAGCTCCTCGACCGAAGCGGTTCCGTCGGTCTTCAATCGATGGACATCCTTGAACGCACCGGTCGGCTGCCCTGAATCGCTGGAAGTCTGGCTCATGATCGCCTCGTCGGTTCGGTCAACAGCAGAGCTGCCGACATGCTGGGTGGTTGGGAGTTTGAACAGACCGCACGGAACCGCGGTTCACTCGTCTCGATCCTCTTCGACAATATGCACCAGTTCGCCACCGGCACTGCTGATCGCTTCGATGACCGGCTCGAATCTCAGGGCCGTCGCATCGCGGTGCACCTTCAGCAGCACAATGCGTTCTCCAACGGAAAGATCTCCGAGCAGTTCTTCGATCTTCATCTCGAGACCGGATTCTCCGACGGGTTGTCCGTTGAGATACAGTTTTTCGTCGGTGTCGATCAGGACACTGACGACCGAATGTCCGGCGCTTTCGATATTGCGGGCTTCGGCCGGCGTCCACTGCAGGTGACTGTCGTCCTGAGCCTGAGCCAGGATCACAAAAAAGATCAGCAGGTTGAAGGCGATATCGCCCATCGCCATGCTCGGCACATCGGCTCGGATCGCTCGGCGTTTGATCTTCATGAATCACTCACTTCCAACAGGTCCCCCTCATCCCCGTTACGGAACCTGAATCTCGCGCTCTTCCTCGATCTGCAGCGTGATAATCCCACCGGCATCCTCGATCTGCGATGTCACGGTCATCCAGAAGTGGTAGGGCACATCGTCGTCGCTCTTGACCACAACCACCTTGTCTTCGGGCCGCGGTTTGCCCGCTAACAATGCCGTCAGCCGTGCTGCAAACTGAGTCGCCGGTACCACGTCGCCGTTGACCAGAGTCACCTGCCGCTTGACCACCACCTCGATGTTCTTGTCCTTCTCCTGCTTCTCCTCGGTCTCTTCGCTGCGGGGCAATGTCTGGTGCCGGCCACTATCAGGTTGAACGCTGGCACAGACCAGGAAAAAAATGATCAGGTTGAAGGCAATGTCCCCCGTCGCGCTCGAAGGCGGTTCGATCAACAGGTTGGAACTGCGACGTCGGATCTTCATGTCAGCCTCACACTCGACCTAGGCCTGCTGGCCGAGTGCCATTTCCTGAGTGACCGTCTCGATCAACTCGGTCGCCGATTCCTCGACATCCAGGACGTACGAGTTGATCACGCTGGTGAAGTAGTTGAACGCCATGAACGCCGGAATGCCGACCATCAGGCCCAGGCACGTGGTCAGCAACGCCTGGCTGATTCCCTGAGACGCACTCTCGACAATGTTCGTTTCACCCATCTGCTCGACAATGTCGTTGAACGACGTGATCATTCCGGCCACGGTGCCGAGGAATCCGAGCATCGGAGCAGCACTCGAGACGGTTCCGAGCACCGGGAGATGCCGTTCCAGTGCCGCGACAACGTGGACCCCGTAGTCGTCCATCGCCTTGACCACCTGCTCCTCGATCCGAGCCGGATCGTGACCGAGCTGCTGGAGCATCAGGTACTTGCGGATCCCCGCCGACAGCACCGCGGGGACCGGGCCGTACTGAAGATTGCAGTAGTTCAATGCCTCCTCGACACGATTCTCACGAAGCAGATCGAGCACCGTTTGCCGCAATTCTCCAGTGTCGGATCGAAGCATCTTCAGACTGCGATACCGCTCGATGATCACTCCCGCCGCCACGATCCCCATCAACAGGATCGGCAGCATGAACCAGCCACCGTCGATCAACAGGCCGGTCGCTCCAGAATGAACCATCTCCGAAAACCAACCACCCGATGCGTCCTCGGGCGACGCCTCGGTCCCCGGACGTGCCGTCTCCCCAACAACCGGCTCGGACGTCTTCGACGCAGCCGCCGTCTTGTCGCCAGCAGCCGTCTTGTCGCCAGCAGCCGCCTGGCCACCGGCCTCGGCAGACGCTTTCTTAGGTTTCGCGTCCTGAGCCACAACGGGAACGCCGGTTGACAGGATCGACAGCCACACCAGGCAGACAGCAAGAACACTTCTCATCGGTTGGTTTTTTCCGAGCAGGGTGAAGGTGTGATACCGACAATCGCAGGCACGTATCGGGCAATCTACTGGTCGTTCTCGAGCGCCGCCGCCTCGGCCTCAAACTGCTGCAACATCTCGGGTAATGCCAATCGACCGCGAGCATACTTGGCTGCGTCGCTCGCCGGGAAGTCCCAACGACAGTTGTTGTAGCGGCGGAACGCTGTACGGTTGTCGCGACCCATCCGGTAACTCTCGCCCGACCAGAACAGCGAATCGGCACAGAGTTCATCATCGGGGAACCGCTTGGAAAAGCGGTCAAACGCCTTGCCTGCGACTGCAAATTGTTCGGCCTTGTAATGACACTGGCCCACACGGAAGGCGATCCGAGCCGAATGTTCGTGCTCGGAAAACTTGTCGAGGAACTTCTCGCCGACCTGGGCGGCGATGTCGTAGGTTTCCTTCTTGTAGAAGTGATCACAGATGCGGATCATCACGTTGGCGATCAACGGGTTCTTGGGATAGGTCGCCGCCAGCGTGACGTAACCCTCCAACGCCTGGTCAAAGTCGCCCGACAGTTCGTAACACTGGGCCAGCTTGTACTGGGCATCCGGAGCCAGCGAATGCTCGGCGTGCTGCCTGACAATCAACTCGTACGACTCGATCGCCTCGGCCCACTGTTCGAGTTCCTGTGAGAACTGTCCGAGCAGGTAGCTGATCCGTGGCACGTACTTCGGGTCCGGGTAGTCCTCCATCACCTCTCTGAGCACTCGTCGACCATTCTGCAGGTCGGCCACCTTCTGCTCGTCCCGCCCCAACTGCTTGTGACTCTTGAACAGTTCGAAGTAACTCTCGGCAATGTGGAACTTGGTTTCCACGGCCAAGTTCTCGTCGTTGAACGTCTTGCTGAAGGCAGCGACCAGACCATCGGTGCCGATCACCACCGGAACATCGACCGACGAGACCAGCGTCCCGTCCTGGGACCCGGCAACCGGATCGGTGTACTTCATGTGCAGCGTGTCGCCGAAGTAGCACTCGACCACGGGACGTTCCGGATCCAAGTTCCCGACGACGGGCTTGTCGTTCGATTTCAGTGCCAGCGATCCAGTGAAGATTCCACTGTGCACCAGGGTCTCTTCGAGCACCACCGATTCCCGCTCCCCAAACTCACCGGTGATTTCGACGGTGATCGAGTCGCGTTGATCCGACGTGTCTTGGTCGGCATCCTCGACCTTCAGGAACAGCCGTTCTCCGACATGCAACTGCGTGATCGGATCCTTGTAGTCGCGGTCGGTGACGGCGAGGACTCCGTTGGAGATCAACCGGCCGTTGGAATCCAGCAGCTTGGCGACTCCGTCCGGGCGTGCCAGGTCGTTGTAGTTGGCGGTGATGCGGTCCTGGCCGGTGAGATTGAGCACCCGGGTGACCAGGCTGCGATCCAGCGCCCGCGTCTCCGCGTCTCCATCCTCCTCGGCAATCACCGGTCCACCGACCAGAGTCCGCGGCATTTCTGCGGTGACCGGCACAACCGCGGGGCTGGTCGAACTGCCCAGTTGCAGGATCACCTGTCCCACGAACCGGCCCTCTTCGAGTGCCACGTCGGCACCGGGGGCACCTGGAGGCAATTTGCCGTAGGCGGCTGAGATCACGCAGCGGACATCCACGGTCGCTCCATCAGTCGTCTTCAACTGGACCACCAGGCTGCTGCGGCTGTCCTTGGCCTGGTCGGGATCGATCACCTCGACCGTCAATGGAGTCTCGAACGCCACCCGGCTGACATCCTCGCCTTCGGGCCGATACGAGTAAACCGGTCGAGCGGCCGCGTCGCTGCCCGCCGCTGCGGGTACCAGGCGACTTTCGATGATCGTCACTTGCGCTTCGCTGGGCTGGTTAGCCAACACAACAGTCTCGCGAGGCACCGCGTGGCCGGGGAAGGTGTTCTGAGAATCGATGTAGCGGACATACAGCCGATCGCCTGGCTTGATCACAAAGTCGATCTTCGCTCCAGGCTTCGCGCCAGTGAAAATCTCCTTCGTGAAGATCCCCGAATAGGGTCCTGTCTCCGTCGCGGTGAACTCGACCGAATCGCCGTCGTTCTGGATCACGTCGAACGTGATCGTGTCCTGCTTTCCGGTGGCATCGCGGTCGTAATCGACAATCTCGATCACCACCTTGTCGCCCGGATCGACTCGCATCACTCGCTTGCGAGTCTCGTTCACACCCCCGTTGGCGGCTCGAACCAGGTCGTAGTCGACCGGAGTCACCGTTCCGTTGTAGTAGGTGGCCGTCAATGTCCCGGTCAGCAACCGGCTGGTCGCATTGTCGCGTTCGGTCAATTCGTCGGTGTAAGTCGCCGTCACGACATCGCCCCCGGCGATTTCGAGAATCGAGTTGTTCGAAAGGGCCAGCACGTCGGCCTGGGTCGGGATGTACTTCTGATCCTCATCCTCTCCGGAAACCTCGACATTGCTGATCGCCACCGCCTCGCCCCGGTACTCGAGAACATCAAAGCGAACATAACGCAGTTCCCGTGGTTCGAACTGCATGGTCCACTCACCGTCGCTGAAATCAGCCTGTACCGGATCGCGTGCCAGGGCAGGCTGAGCGAACGACTGGTCGAGATCGAAGTCGGACTTGCGGAACCCCAGCATGGCCACTCCCGCACTGTTGTGATCGGCTCGAGCGATCGTCGCCTCGACACCGCTGGCTCCGGCAGTGGTGGCAGCGAAGATGGTCAACTGGTGAGTGCCCTGTTCCAGCCAGACGTCGACCGAACGGTTTCCGGTCCCGACAGGCATTTCCAACCGACCGTCGATGGCCACGGCACTCCGCACGCCTCGAACCGCGATCCGGGCAGCTCCCTCGCGCTCCTGCACGAACAGTCCCGACCAGATCGCCGCGAACGGCCGAGCCTGCGCCTTGTCGTCTTCGGCGTCCTCGGGACGCGACCACTGCAACTGGTTCACCACGGACGTCTCGAACGACTTGCTGTTGCGGCCCAGGCTGACAACTTGGCCCCAGTTCGAATACCCGGTGTAGTTCCCGTCGTAGAGTCGCAACTGCATGCGGTCGGGATGGATCGCAGACGCGGCAGGCTTGGCAGGTGCGGCCTTCGCCTTGGCTACCGCCGTCTTTGTGGCGGCATCGACCGGCACCGGCGGAGGATAGACCACCGCAGCGGTCGCCTGCGGCGGGTTCCCCGCCAGGCGGAACCAGAATCGACCGTCGTTGCTGCCGTAGAGCACTCCCCGAACCGGGACCTGAGTCTCGGGGTCCGGTGACGTGAATCGTACTCGGGAAACAAGCTTCAGGTCCTTCATATCGACGGTCAGCTGCTTCGGAGTCGCTCCGTCGGGTTCGCTTTGCCAGTACGTCATGGGATCGCGGTCGATGGCCATCAGCGGACTGTGCTCGATCGCCGTGTCGCTGGCCTGGGCCCCCGCGGGCAATTCCCCGGTGTCGGCCGTGCCTTCAAACACGCCCGAGTGAGGCGAAGTTTCCTTGAGAGTCGCCTGGACCTGGTCTCCACTCTCGGCAGTCAACTTGATCACCACCCGGTCGAATTCGTCGCCGAAGTCGCGGTCCTTGTCCTTGACTCTCAGATAAATCGGATTGCCCGGCTTGATCTGGCTGGCCGGTCGCTGCTGAGAGACTCGCTGGTCGGCCTCCTCACGCTCACGAGCCTCGCGCTTCAGACGCTCGCTGAATGTCTCTTCCTGGGAATCCACAACCAGGCTGCTCGAAATCAAGAATTCTCCGTCCGAGGCGATGATGATGTCGACGTCCGAGAGCGGAACCTTCTTGAATTCCTGCTTGAAGGCATCCGGGTAGTCGCAACGAATCTTGTCCTTGCCGGTCACCTGCAGCTTGCGGTCCCCCTTCACGACCGGACCCAACTCCGTCGGCAGGTCGACACGGAACAGACCCTTGCCTGCACCTCCACTGATCAGGAACACTTCCTCGACATCGCCACCCGGCTCGGTGGTCACGATCACTGGGATCCGGTTGTGACCCCGGCTGATCCCCAGGTCGCTGTCCTGGACCACGATCGAAAGCGGCAGGCCGGGCGTGTGAGTCCGCTTGCTGTTGCGACCCAACCGGCCGACGGTCCGCAACAGGTTCAACTGATCGATGTAGCGTTCCTCGTCACGGTAGACTTCCGAAAGGCCGTAGAGGGCCTGGTTGGCAAGTTCGATCGACGGGACTCGATCCAGGACGCCTCGGAAGATCACCCGAGCCTCGTCGCGATCGCCGCGACGGTGCGAGAGCACACCGCGAAGGAACTCGGCTCGGATCACCACGTCGAGTTCGCGACTGTTGGCGAGTTTCTCGAAAACCAACTCGGCCTGGTCGTAGACCTTCTGAGCCAAAAACGTCTCGCCGATCCCGAACTCGGCCTCGATCGCCTGAGTCGTCTCGGCATACCGGTTCTTGACCGTCGTGTACTCGTTGCGGGCCAGGTCGTACCTCTGGGCCTTGGCTAAGTTCGACGCCAACAACAGTTGAACCTTGGCCTTGGTCTGGTCGTCGAACTGCTTGCTCTCGCTGTGCTTGACGACCCAGCTCCTGAGAATGTCCTCGACCCGGTCGTGGTTCTCGTCGCCGCCGGCGGCAATGTGCCTGCCACAAACAAACAGAACCAGATCGGCCGGCACCTCCTCACGATGCCGATCAAACAACTCGCGATTCGCGTTGTAGGTCTCAAACGCCATTTCCTGATCGCCCAATCGCAACGACAACGCAGCCTGCAACAACGGAGCCAGCGGGCTGTCCTCGTCGATGGTCAGCCCGACGGCCCCGACACGTGAATAACTCTGGGCAACCACGCTGCGACCACTCTTGCGACGGCCTTCGTCGACGGAGGTGATATTGGCTAGCATTCCGCTGGCCATCGACGCCGCCGCCATGTAGTCCTTGCGGGTCAACGCACTCTGCACGTAGGGCATCAGCCGATCCCAGTCGGTCGTGCTCGTACCGACAGTCGTGGTGACCGATTGATAGGCCAACAGCCGGGCCGTCGGTGACAACGGCTTGGCGATAGGCAACTCCAGCAACGCCAGGCTGGCAGCAGCACTGGGACGATGCAGCCTCAGATCCCGGACCACACTGTACACCTGCCGCTTCAACACATCGGTCGCTTCCTTGTTCGCTCGAACCGTGTCGACCCACCCCTGGGCCAGGCTCTCGTCAAAACCCCAGTTCCTGAACGCTCGGCCGTCCTGACGCACTCGGCTGGCCCGGACCACCTTCTCCCACTCGGCCACGTTCGGCGTCTCCTGGCGGAAGTACCAGTTGGCCAGTTGGGCCGAGTATGAGCCGCGGTAGTCGGATTCGTGAGTGATCAGTTCCTTCAGGAATGCCGGCTTCTGAGACTCCTCGAGAGTCGCCAGGACGCGGCCGGCACAATAAAGCGAATCGTAATGGTCGCGCTGGATGCTGATATGAGACCGCCAGTAGGCAACGGCCAAATCGTCGAGCTTGTACTTCTTCAGCACATCGCCGATCTGGTAGGCGTACGTGTAGGCCGCTCCGTGAGCCTTCTCGACTCCGACAATCCAGGTGTGCGCCGCTCGAGACAACTCGGGTGACTTGTTCATGTCCGAAGCGATCATCAAGCGGCGAAAGGTATCGCTGTCGCTTGTCGTGGCCGACAGAGTCATCAGGTGCCGCGCCGCTTCTCCGGCCGCCTCGGCCGGACCGTAGTCCGTCGCAGCCGCCAACCACGACACCGCCAACGCGTACTCCTTGGGAAACCGCTTGGCCAACATCCCGTATGCGGCGGTCGAACGCGATCGCTGGTTGGTGGGGGACTGGTGACGGAGATAGTAGGCGTTGCGCGACAACAGGTTGCGGACCGATGCAATCCCCAGCTTCCCGAAAAGTGGCCCGGCGATCAACGACTGGCGGGCCGTGTCGCCCTTTTTGCTAGATGCCTCGCCAGCCACCCAACTCGACAGCAACACATCCGCGTCGGCCTTCGCCAGCAACGACTTGGCCGAGGCCGCTCGGTTCTTGGTGTCCTTGTTGCTACGAGCCGAATTGATCCAACCGGCCAGAACGCCTCGGAAACCTGTCATCTCCGGAACTCGCTTGCGCGAGGCCAGATATCGAGTCACCTCGGCGTTGAACTCGGCATCGGAACTCGCGTTCGAGAACAACCAGCTGGCGGCGCTGGTCGCGTAGCTGTCGTTGCTCGGCGAGTTCGAGACCAGTTGTCGCAGCGTCGCCCGCGTCTTGCCGACCTGCTTCATCCGGTCGCGGTGGAGTTCGAAGGCCAGGACGTACCTGAGGTACGCCTTGTCGGCCAGGCTGGGATTGCGGTTGATCGCATCCAACAACACCTTTTCGCTGGCCAGGTGATCGGCCGGCTCATTGCCACGTGTCCTGAGATAGGCCGAGGCGGCTGAGTGCGAACGGGACGAGACGGGCAGCAGTTGGGCATAAATGCGGTTGGCGTTCGGCAGGTCCTTGGCCTGCTCGTGCTTGACGGCCAACAACCCCAGTCGCTCGAACCGGTCGGGACGTTGCGGGTATTTGCGGAGATAGTCGTTGACGACGGCTGCCATCTGGGCGGGCTTGGCGGCCTGGTTGTTGGCCAAGGCGGTGATCACCAGGTAGTGCACGTCCTGGCTGTCCCGGATCGATCGGGCCTTGCCGTAACTGTCGGTGGCATTGGCCCATTGGCCAAGGCGACCCGAGTTCTCGCCCATCATCAGGTAGAGCTGCCTCTTGCGGTCCGGAGTGGCCGGCAACCCTCGGCCCAGCAACTTCGTCGCCGCCACGTTGCTCTTGGCCCACTCGTTGCCGCGTCGCCACTGGGCCACGGCCTGGAATCCCAACTCTTCGGCCGAAATCCCCTTGGGAAAGACGACCGACAATTCTCCGGCCAAGGTCGCAGCACGACTGTAGATCACCTTGTTGTTGACCGATGCAAACTGCTTGACAGCCGTCACCGCGTGGCGTCGTCCCACCGCCGACCCCGGGCTGCGACGGTAGATGGCCAGGTGAGCCACCGCAGAGGCTCGACGATCGGAGTTCCGGTCGAGGGCCGCGGCCAGACGAATCTCGATGCCGCCAGCCGCCGGGTCCTTCGGGTACCGCTCCAACCACTGACGCCCGGCGGCTATGAAATCGCTGTGACGACTGGCTGCATTCAAACCGTCGATGAGCTTCAGCAAGACGTCGTGGTGACGCGAGTCGGTGGGATGAGAGGCGACAAATCGGCCGCCCACGCGAATCAGACCAAACAGACGACCGTGCTGATGATACAGATCGACCAGCTTGGCCATCACGTCGGCCGCTTCACTCGACGTGTCCTTAAACTTCCCCAATTCGCCCTCAAGACGAGTCGCCTGCTGACTGACCGCGTCGATTTCGCCAGCCAACTTGGCCGCCTCGGCAGCAGACGGCTTGGCGTCCTGAGCGACCAGCACACCGACCAGACCACCGACCACACTCAGGCCGATCATCGCCGAAGCCACCGCCGCCCGATGTGTGACAAGACCACCCACCAACCGCCCGGGCCACCGTGTCAGGAATCTCTCGGTCATCGTTCTCACCTCGTCATCTCGTCGTTCGTCTGGCATGTCCGGCATCTGCGGCGTAATCATCGGCCAGCCCCCTCGTCTGCGCCGCTCGAGCCCGAAGCGTCTGGAGTCGGCGTCGGCTTGGGTCGTGAAAGTGCATCGGAAATCTTCTTGGCGTCGCTCGCCAGAGGGCTCTCGGGGAACTCCTGGATCAACTGGTCGAACTTTCGACTGGCCTCAGGACGACGATTCATGCGGTACAGGCACCGGCCGTAGTTGAACAGAATCACGTCAAGAAACTTGGCGTCGGGATAGTCGCTGAGCACGGTCTCGAAAGTGTCGATGGCTCGAGCGAAATCGCGCTGCTGGTAGTAGTAATTGGCCATCCTCGAAACAGCCTCGCCCACACGTCCACTGTCGGGGTGCTGGTCAAAGACCTTCTTGTACTCCTGGAAGGCTCGGTCCGTGAGTTGAGCCGCTGCTGTTCCGCTGGAATCTGTTGCCATCTGCTCGTAACACTGAGCGATCCCGAATTGGGCCTCGCCCCGCAACTGGCTCGTCTTCATGCTGGCCAGGCGGTTGTAAATGCCAATGGCCCGCCGCAGGTTGCCTCGCTTGCGAGCCACGTCGGCCAACTGCAACAAGGCGTCATCGACAAAACCGCTGTTGGGAAAATCACGCTGTAGCCTCTGAGCCATCGCCGCAGCCAACTCGAGACGGTCCATCTCGAAATAGATCTGCCACAGCTGGACATAGGTCTCTTCGAGTATCCGGCCACCCAGCTTCGACGCCGATCGAGCCACTCGCTCGCACACCGCCAACGCCTGCTTGTACTTGTCGTTGGCGTTGGACTTCAGTCCGAATTCCTTGTACCGACTGGCGATGTTGGTCAGCGCGCCCGCCGTCTTCAATTCGGTCTGCAACCTGAGTTCCAGGTCCGAAATCACCGCTCGAGTGACACGGACCCCGCCCAGGTTGCCCTCGATGCAACGAGCCTCCGACTGCACCTGGTACACTCCGTCGCTGCTGTTTCGCTCGTCGAGATAGACCAGCCGTACCTTGTCCCCAGGCAACGCCTGCAGGATCGAATCGCCGGCAATGATCGTTTCGGCCTTGGCCAACGTCACCGTCGTGCGAAAGACTCCGGTGTGGATCGAGTTGTCGACAACCGGTTCTGAGGCCGGTTCTGAGGCCGACTTGGGAACGCTCGGCGACTTGTCGTCCTGAGTGTCCGTCTTGGCAGCCGGTTTGCCAGCCGTCTTGGCCGCCGTCTTGGCCGCCGGTTTGCCAGCCGGTTGCTTGGCCGGCTGCTTGGCCGGCTCTGCGACCGGGTCCTCACCGGCACGTTTCACATCCGGCAGTGCTCCATCGAGTCCAGTCACCTTCGGTTCGATCCTGACCTCGGCAAGAGTCACCTTGACCTCATCGATCTTCTTAAACCGTTCGATCTCGTCCTCGTCCCGTTCATCGGATTCGCCCACATCGGCAGCGTTCCTGTTGGTCGCATTTCCGGCCGCGGGCTTGGGATCCGAATCGGATTCGGTCGCTCTTTCGAGCAGTTCCGTCTCGATCTCCTCGTCAGTCTTTTTCCGGTACACCTCGATCACCGCGACGATCCGGTCCGATCCATCGGTGAGGTCACGGTCGGGATCGGAGACCTGGAGATTGATAGCTTTTCCGAGCACGGCACCCTGCAAGGTCTCCTGGAAGGCTCCGTCGGTGATCGCGGCGACTCCGTCGCCGACGACGGTCACGGTGTTGAGCACCGGTTGATCGATCTTCTTGTCGGCTGTGTGAGAATCGGTGTAGGTCACCGTCACGGTGTCGTCGCCCTTGACCTCCAGCCGACCATTTTCCTTCTTCGGGCGACCCAGGCGAGTAGGGATGCTGCCGAGTGCGATCCGCACGTTGCGACCGACCGTGAAACAATTGACGGTTTCGCTGTCGCCACTGGTCACCGAGACGGTGACCCGGACCGGTTTGCCCGGTTCCAGAGCCGCGAGATCCGCGTCATCAATGCGGACGAAGAAGCGTTTCCCGGCTTCAACCTTGGCCACCTGGTCGTCCTCGGCAGACATGTTCGTGCCAACCTTCTCCAACGCCGCGATCGCCCGGCTGTAATGACCCAATTGGAAATGGCCCAGGCCGATGTAGTAATAGGCCTGATTGACCTGAGCACTGACGGGGAAATGTTCGATCACGTCTCGCATCACGCTGAAGCACTTGCCGAAATTGCGAGCCTGGTAAAAACAGACACCAATCTTCAACGTCGATTCGGCCCGCTGCTCCTCGTCCCGGTTCTCCTCGCTGGCAATCGCCTCGAAATGGGCTCGCGCACGGTCGTACGCACGGTCGCGTTCCAGGAAGAAATTACCCAGCCGCATGTGAGCCTGATATCGCAACCGGCTGCGTGGGTATCTCTCGATCACACTCTGCCAGACCTCGACGGCCTTCTTGAGTTCCCCGGCCTCGACCCTCGAATCACCCGCCTCGACCAGCTTCTTCGCCGCCCGATCCTCGACCAGAGATCCTCTCGGTCGCTTCGCCTTCGCAGAACTCGCCGTCGGCGAGCCGTCCTGCGAAGTGGCTTCGCCGACACTCAACACCACCAGAACACTCAACGACAACACTATGGCCAGCAGACGGCGCATGACGAGATTCCCTGCGAAAACGGAAGCGTACAGCACGAGTGGTTCTGCCGAAGAAACCACACCGGCCGAACACCATTCTCACACCTGCGACACCCATATACAAACCCAAAGGCAAATGTTGATGGGTCCGCTGATCCAAACCGCAGCCGAGGCGAGCAGGGTGGGCAGGCTTGGAGGTCCCCAGCGCCTAGCCGAACAGTTCAATTACCGGCTTGCCGTTGTCGACGAGTTTCATGGGCCGTCCCAACGGCGTCTGCACCTCGCGGTTGGGGTCGATCCCCAGTGCGTGGCAGAAGCTGGCGTGCATGTCGGCCACCGGCACCGGTCGCTTGTCCGGCTCCATGCCGTCCTTGTCCGACGTCCCAACCACCGTACCGCCCTTGATGCCGCCACCGGCGATGAAGCCGCTGAACACGTTAGGCCAGTGGTCTCGACCCGCGTTCGGGTTGATCCGCGGAGTCCTGCCAAATTCACTCAGCATGATCACCATCGTCTTTT
>Ga0115002_10003964_pt1 | contig 18210 bp, 14 predicted proteins | sample ArcticOcean_MG_C_8_FD_89576 | JGI IMG/M metagenome (GOLD analysis project Ga0115002, IMG submission 89576) | Marine microbial communities from western Arctic Ocean - ArcticOcean_MG_CB11_86 | ecosystem: Environmental > Aquatic > Marine > Oceanic | place: Arctic Ocean: Canada Basin | collected... | reverse complement strand
CGCGCCGGAAACGACCGACCAACCACCCAACGCGGTATCACGCGGCGCGTCGCCGAAGGCGAAGCGATCATCGTTCAGATCGTCGCGGACGCCTATGCGGACAAGGGGCCCAAATTAACTACGGATATCTCCCTGCCCGGTCGCTACGTCGTTTATGCGCCGTTTCGCGACATGCTGTCGGTTTCACGCCGCATCGAAAACGAAGACGAGCGCGAGCGACTGCAAGATGTGGTCGATCAAGCCGGGGATGCGGCCGAGCTCGACGGTGGGTTCATCGTTCGTACGGCAGCAAACGGGGCACCAACCGACGCCATCGCCGCCGATATCGAGCGAATCGGCGAGATCTGGCACGGAATATTGGGTCAGCGTGACAACAGCAATGCACCGACGGTCTTACGCGACTGCGACGACCCGATTATCGCTGCGCTGAGATACTTTGTTGGTACCTCTATTGAACGCATCGTCATCGACACGCGCGACGGGTTCAATCGAGCCCGGCGTTACCTCGAATCCACAATGCCGGAGTTCGTCGATCGTCTCGAGCACCACAACGGACCCGAAGCCCTGTTTTCCCGTGACGATATCGATGCCGCGATCCAGGAGGCGCTTGAGCCTGTGATCACATTGCCTTCGGGCGGGACTTTGGTGATCGAGCCGACTACCGCGCTCATAGCCGTCGATGTTAACTCGGGCGGCGGTTCCGACTCCGCATCCGCGGAGCAAACCAATCGCGATGCCGCGGTCGAACTTGCCCGCCAGCTGCGATTGCGCGATCTATCGGGCACGATTGTGGTCGATTTCATTCACATGAGCGATGGCCGCAAGATCGGCGGGGTCATCGACGCTCTGCGCCGCGGATTACGGCATGATCGTGTGCTGCACCGAATCGGCGAATTGAGTGGTTTTGGCCTCTTGGAAGTCACCCGCCGGCGCGTGCGACCGCCACTTGCCGAATTATTATGCGACACGTCCCCATCCGCGAACGGACCACCCCTTCGCGCGACGGCGGTGGCTGCGCAAGTGCTTCGACGTGCCGAAGCTGAAGCGGCAGCCACCGCTAGCGCTTCGCTGACGCTCTCGGTCACCACAGATGTCGCCGCCATCCTCAACGACCCGGAGTCGGACTATCTCGCGTCGCTTCGCGAACGCACCGCGCGCTCGGTAGAGGTCGTGATTGGTGAAGACACAGATCCGGGAGCGTTCGAAGTTATCGCAATATAAGATCGCATGGCCTGAATCGAAGCATCGTTAACCCACCGAAGGACCGCACGTCGTGAGCCAAAAAACGGAATCGGGATGCATCATCTGCGGCGCTGAGCAGAGCAAAAAGTTTACGCCGTTCTGCAGTGCTGAGTGTGCCGATCGCGATCTCGCCAATTGGCTCACCGGGAACTACGCGATCCCCGCTGCCGATGACGATGAGGACACCGTCGATGAGATAGAGGAAATCGACGCCCGCAGCCCAAGCGACGCCGACCGCATCCATTAGCGACCCCAGGAACGCCGAAATCGCCCAGAAATCCAGGCCGGCCGGAGTGGACAGCGTACCGCTTATTCCCTATAAACCAGCGCCGTCCGCGCGACGTCGAGCCACGGCGTTGCATAGGCCGATGGGCCCAGGTAGCTCAGTTGGTAGAGCAGTGGACTGAAAATCCATGTGTCGATGGTTCAAATCCGTCCCTGGGCACCATACTTCAATGAGAAATCGCGGCGCAGCCCAAACACGCCTAACTGGATTTTATCGGATCTAAGGGTCTTTTGCTGCGCGTCCAAAATCCGTAGGCTCTTACAAAAGCAGCGGTGGGGTTCCCGGCAACTACGGGGCGGCGTTTCGGTTATCCCAGCGGTATTACCAACCACGAGCTGAGCACGTCATAGCGGGGCACCCATGAGTATTGAGTTTTCACCCGACCTCATCCTCCACAACGGCAAGATCGTCACCGTCGATGGTGGCTTTTCGATCCGCGAGGCGGTCGCGATCTACGACGGCAAGATTGTCGCCGTCGGCAGCAGCGCCGAGATTACCGCGCTGGCCGGCCAACGGACCAAAACCGAAAATCTGCATGGCCGCTGCGTCATCCCCGGCCAGATTGATAATCACACCCATTTTCTGCTGGCCGGCATGGATGCGCTGGGATCGAAGGCGAAGGTCGATATCGCCATGCTGCAGTCGATCGACGAAATCCTCGATGCGATCGCTGCCCGCGCAAAGGCGATCCCGAAGGGCGAGTGGATCGGGACTTCGTGCATGTATCGCGGCGCGCTGAAGGAAGGCCGGTTCCCAACCCGCGAAGACCTCGACAAGGCAGCCCCGGAGCACCCGGTTTACATATTTCAATCGGGCAAGAACATCATCGCCAACAGCTACGCGCTGAACATGGCCGGGATCGATCGCAACACCCCACAACCGACCGAACCCGAGGGATGGATCGTGCGCGATGCGAACGACGATCCCACCGGCCACTTGGTCGCCGGCGCCGGCGATATGGCCCGCAAGGCGTGGTGGGAAAAAGCCGGTCAGCCGATCAAAAAGTGGGATTTTCTATATTTCGACCAGGAGCGCCAGATTGAGGCGATCAAGGCGCAACAGGCCAACTACCACGCCTGCGGTGTGGTCGGTGTGCGCGAGATGGGTGTCTCGATCGATGAACTCGACGCCTATATCGAGGCCAACCGCCGCCATGATCTCAAGATCCGTACCGACATCATCCTGGGCCTCCCCTCTCGCTATCTCTCGACAGACGAAATCTCCAGCGCGCTCAAGAGCTATTTCGGTCCCAAACAGCATTTGGGCGATGCGATGCTGCAAGTCAGTGGCATCAAGATGGTGGTCGTCAACGATGGTTGGTGGGCTTATTCGCGCGAGAAAGTGAAGTTTCTGATCAACGAGTTCAACGCGCATGGCTGGAATATGGCGATTCACGTCAATACAGGCGGCGCGGGCGATTCCTCCGAGACCGTCATTGCCGCGTTGGAGGAAGCCAACAAGAGCCGATCCTTCGACGGTCGGCGCACAACGTTCGAACATGGCTTTGGCCTGGAAGATCCAGACCACCAAAAGCGTGCCAAGGCGCTCGGCATCATTTTCGGCGCCAATCCGCTGCTCGCTTACTACGCGTCGGCACGATCGCTCCGTATGAACGAAATCATGACCCAGGTACGGATCGCCAAAATCGTCGAACAGGATGCCTGGAAGCGAACGGTACGCGATTGGGGCATGCCGTTGCGCGACTGGTTCGATTCCGGGCTAATGGTAACCGGCGGCACCGATAACCCGGCTGTGGCCTATGATCTCGACCAACCTTTCCTCGGCCAATATTCCGCCGTTACCGGCAACACCCTGGCCGGCGTGCTGATGCCAGATCAGCACGTCACGCGCGAAGAAATGCTGCGCATGTATACGATCAACAGCGCCTATTCGTGCTGGCGGGAAGATCAACTGGGCTCTGTCGAAGCCGGTAAGTTCGCCGATATGGTCGTCGTCGATCAGGACATTCTCGAATGCACCGACGATCAGATAAAGGAGATGCAGGTCCTGCAAACCTATGTCGGTGGCGAGCTCGTGTTCGAAAAATCGGCCTAGCCGCTGAAGCTTGAAAATGTCCGACGCAGCACCCACGTCCCGGGAACCGGTTTCCGTAACGATCCTCACTGGGTTTCTCGGCAGCGGTAAGACCACGCTGCTCAATCATCTTCTGGCGAGCGACCACGGACTCAAAGTCGGTGTGATCGTCAACGAGTTCGGCGCGATCAGCATCGATGACAAACTCATTGCCAACAAAACTGACGACCTGATCGAACTCGCCAATGGTTGCATCTGCTGCACCATGGCCGGCGACCTGCTGGATGCGCTGCGTCGCGTATTGGCTAGCGGCAGAGACATTGAGCATGTGCTGGTCGAAACCACTGGCCTGGCTGATCCGTTGCCGGTCGCGGTGACCCTGCGGCGCGACGACCTCCACGATCTCGTTCGCCTCGACGGCATCGTCACAGTGGTTGACGCCGATCGATTTGACGAAAACCTAGAGGCTGCAGAAGTCGCGTACAACCAGTTGGCCAATGGCGACATCATCCTGATCAACAAGGTCGATCTGGTGCGCGATGATGTGCCCGATCTGATCGAACGGGGTATCAAGACGATCAATCCGGGGGCGCGGTTGTTTCGCTGCGTTAACGCCGATGTCGACCCATTCGTCTTGCTCGATGTTGGGCTATCAACGCTTAATAATCGGCGCGCCGTCGCCGACCTCAGCGAAACGCCGGGACACAAGCACCATCACCACCTCTCCGATTTCGAGACCATCTCCTATGTCAGCAAAGCGCCGCTAGACGCCATGCTGTTTCGGCAGTTCATGGACGAAATGCCGGTCAATATCATTCGTGCCAAGGGAATTCTCAATCTCGCGGATCGCCAGGGTCGCTTCATTTTCCATGCGGTCGGCGAGCGGTGCACCGTATCAGAGGGCGATCCCTGGCTACCAAGCGAATCCCGCGCGACGGAGCTGGTTTTCATTGGCCGTAATCTCGACCGCGATCACCTCTTGCGTTCGCTGCAACTGTGCGATGCAACGCATCGGGATGCCCGAACCAATTAACCTGTCGCCCCACTGGAAATCGGAGTCATCGACTATGGGCAGCGGCAGCGTGGCCACGGTCCTCACCGTAAATGGCGAGCCACGCAAGACTGATATTGCGCCGGGCGAAACGCTCCTTGACGCTCTGCGTGATCGCTTCGGCCTAACTGGCGCCAAGCTCGCCTGTGGCCGCGGCGAATGCGGCGCTTGCACCGTGCTGATCGGCGGGCGGCCCGTGATGGCTTGCGTCACGCTGGCGATCCGCATCGACGAGCCCATCGAAACGATCGAAGGCCTTGCCGAGGAGGCCCGCGACTTGCGTGCGGCACTGGCCGACTGCGGTGGCTTCCAGTGCGCGTTTTGCACGCCGGGGATGGTCGTACGCGGCGTCGCGTTGTTGCGCCATGGACTACCGGAAACCGATGCGGGGCTGCGCCGCGAGCTCACCGGCAATCTATGTCGCTGCACCGGATACCAGGGCGTTATTGAGGCATTGCGCCGGGTCGCGACCGATCCTCAACGCACCGAAATCGCATGACGATCGGGGACCTTGTCCGCCACCCCGAGTGGGATGAACGCACCAGCGGGGCGATCGACTATACGCGCGATATTCATCTCGATGATGTGTTGGTCGGTAAGATCCTGCGCAGTCCGCACGCGCACGCGCGTATCATCGAGATCAATACGACCGCCGCCAATCAGGTCGAGGGTGTAGCCGCGGTTCTCACCGCAAGCGATCTCCCCGACCGCAATTATCTCGACTACGGACAAAAAGATCGCCCGGCGTTAGCGCGAGATGCGGTCCGCCATTTCGGTCAGGAAGTAGCGCTTGTGGCTGCGGAAACAGCGGAACAGGCTGAGCTTGCGATCGCGGCCATCGGGGTGCGCTATCGCGTATTGAGGCCGGTCACGGATGCGATTGCCGCCCTTCAGCACAGCGCCCCATCGGTACACGCCGAGCGCAGCCAGGCCAACGTGGCGACATCTTTGCACCGCCGCTTCGGCAATCCCGATGCTGCCAAGCAGCGCACCGTACATCGCACCAAAGCCGAGTATCACTACGGCATTCAGGCGCACGCGTGCATGGAACCACAATCGGTGCTGGCTTCCTGGGATGGCGAAAATGGAGTCATGAATCTTTGGGCGCCGACCCAAGCCGCGCGCAACCAGCAACTCGAAGTCGCACATATGTTGGGACTTGAACTCAACCAGGTCAGATTGCACCGGGTCGCCGTTGGCGGCGACTTCGGCTCGCGCGTCCGTGCTACCGACATCGAGGTTCTGGCAGCCACGCTGTCGCGTCACACGTCGCGACCGGTGTTGATTGCGCTCTCGCGGGCCGACGAGTTTGCACATAACAAACATCAACATGGGTCGCGGATCGAGCTGGAAACCGGGATCGACGACAACAATGCCGTCACTTACCGCGATGCCCGCATCACCGTTGAGAATGGTGCCTTCATCCACGGTGGGTCGAACATGATGAGCTACTGCTCGATTCTTCTCGGCGCCCAATACCGGCTCGAAGGCGCCGAGATCGAGGGTCAGTCAGTCTATACCCATCGCCGACCGGGAGGATCGTTCCGCGGGGCGGGCGGCCCGCAAGCGGTGTTTGCCATCGAATCGCAAATGGATGAACTCGCCGATGAGCGCGGGCTCGACCCGATCGATCTGCGGCTCCGTAGTGTCAATCAGCCCGGCGATCAGACAATAACCGGTTGGGAGATAGGCTCATGCGGCGTGGTTGCCTGCATCGAAGCCGTCCGCGAACGCCTGAACTGGGACAAGGCCCGCAAGTCGACGGGCAGCGGGCGTGGCGTCGGCATCGCTATCGCCATGCACTGCTCGGGCGCAATTGTCAGTCCTGGTACCAGTCGCGCCGAGGCCATCATCGAGATCGGCCACAATAGTGGAATTTCACTGGCCAGCGGTTGTTCGGATCCGGGCACGGGTGAGTCGACGGTCATCGCGCAAATTTGCGCCGAGGAGCTCGGTGTCGATCCCGCTACCATCGACCTGCGTCTGATGGACACGGCGACGACACCTTATGACCCGGGCGGCGGCGCGAGCCGGGCGACCCACCTCACCGGAAGCGCCGTGCTCGCCGCCAGCCAAGCGATGGCCGAGACGCTCCGTGAGGTCGCCGCCAAAGAGTTTGGTGTCGCCCCCGGCGAGGTAATTTTGCGGGATGGCTTCGCCATGGTCGGCGAGCGCCGACTGAGCCTCGGCGAGTTGGCCGCCGCACATCCCGACGGCGCGAGCAGTTTGTTGCGGATCGAACGCGAACATGTTGCCGAGGTCCCAATCGTGCCGATGACCGCCGATGATCCCGGATACGGGAATTTATCTCCGAGTTACTGCTATGCGGCGCACGGCGTTGAAGTACAGGTCGACGTCGAAACGGGCGCGGTTGAGGTACTTCGGGTTGTTGCCGCGCACGATTCGGGAACCATCCTCAATCCGATCGGCGCTCGCGGACAGGTTGTTGGCGGCGTCGTGATGGGCCTTGGCGCTGCCCTCGGCGAACAACTGCTCTATGACGCCGGACAACCGATCAACGCGTCGTACCTTGATTACGCCCTGCCGCGCGCGGCACAGGCTCCGCCCGTCGAGGTCATTTTCGTGGGCGACGAGTCGCCGCGCGGGCCCTACGGTGCCAAAAGCATCGCGGAAATTGCCTTGATGCCGACAGCGGCCGCGGTGGCCAACGCTGTAGCGCACGCCGTCGGCGTGCGCGTACGGGCACTGCCTATCTCACCCGATATGGTCCAGCGCGGGTTACGGCTGCGCTCGCCCGGAATCGGCAGCGCGCCGTTGTGGCGACGACCTAATCGGTGGTGGGCCGCAACAGTGCGCTGGCTTTATCCGCGCGGCCTGCGCGCACTTCTCCACCGCTGGGGAACTCGATTTGCCAAGCCCGCGGCGGCGCCACACCCGATTGAGGCGGTCGTCCGTCCCAGCGACGGCGATGCGGCGGTGGCCGCACTCGCCGCCAATCCCGATGCCTGCACGATCGGCGGCGCAACCGACGTGCTGGTGATGCGAGAACAGGGATTGGCGTCACCGGATGTCCTGGTCGACTTGACCGCTTGCGACGAGTTCAAGCGGATTACCACGAACGCCGAAGGCGATCTCGTCGTCGGTGCGGCTGTCACGCTCGCCGATATCGGCCGTCATTTGCGGTCCACCGAGCAGCCGGGCGATCAAGGCCTGGCCACGACGATCGAAGCGATCGCTTCGGTGCAAATCCGCGAAACTGCCACGCTAGCGGGCAATCTCTGCCAGGCCAATCGGTGCTGGTTCTACCGGAGCGGATTTACCTGCTTCAAACGGGGTGGCAGCACCTGTCCGTGCTATGCGGTGACCGGTGACCACCGCTATTTTCATGCGGTTCTCGATGCCGGCCGCTGTCAGGCCGTGACCCCCTCCGATCTCGCGACCACCCTCACAGCACTTGATGCGGCGCTAAGCATCAAAGGCGCGAACTCAGGGGAGCGAACAGTACCGATGGCTGAGTTTTATGTCGGTCCAGGTGAGACGGTGCTGCGGCACGATGAGATCATCCAATCAGTAACGGTACCCGCCGCTGCCCGAAGCCGCTATGCCCACTTTGAAAAACTAACCTTAGTCGAAGGCGGATTCGCGGTTGTTTCGGCGTGCGTATCGGCCGATCGAGACGAAAGCGGCGCGGTAGCCGATTGCCGAATCGTCCTCGGCGGCATCGCCAACAAGCCCTACCGTGCTGGCACCGCCGAGCGGCGCCTAATGGCTGCGCAACCTACCGACGATATTATCGCAGCCACCTCGCAGGCCTGGGCCAAAGCTGCACATCCGCTGGTTGGCAATGCTTGGAAGGTGGACGCTGCTTGTGGTGTGTTGCGGCGCACGTTGACTGAGGTGTTGAAGTAATGGAATTCGCAGACCTGATCTACGAAACGCGCGGGCCGGTTGCCCGCATCGCCATCAATCGCCCCGAGCGTCTTAATGCACTTCGCATGGGCATCAGCGATCGCGCGTTGATCGACGCGATCGCGCATACCGAAGCCAATGATGACATCAAAGTCGTCGTGCTGACCGGTGTGGGTAGCAAAGCGTTCTGCACCGGTTGGGACTTGGAGGCGATCGAAGACACGCCCCTCGATCACCTCGAAGGGCTGATTCGCAGCAATCTCGAACTGTTCTTCAAGGTTTGGCATTCGCCGAAACCGGTGGTAGCGGCGATCAATGGCTACGCGATCGGCACCGGCTCCGCATTGGCCCTGGCGTGCGACTTGTCGCTGGCCGCGGATCACGCGCGGCTCGGCGAACCGGAGATCAGACACGGCGCGTTGTCGCCATTCCTCATCCTGCCGTTTCTGACCCACAGCAAAGCCGTGCATGAGATCTACTACACGGGCGATCTGGTCGGCGCCGACGACCTGCTGGGGCTGGGGCTGGTAAATCGGGTTGTTGCCGCCGATGACTTAGAGGATGCGGCTTGGGCCTACGCCGAGCGACTCGCGAAGGTGCCTGGTTTTTCGCTGCAGCTGACCAAGCGAAGTCTGCGTGCGGCGTATGATGTCATGGGGCTGACCACCGTCGTGCGTCAGCACGGTCTCGCCGACACCATTGCCATCGGTTCCGGCTTCCCCGAGCAAAAGGTGTTGCTCGATATTCTCGTCGAACAGGGGATGAAGGCGTTTCTCGACGCGCGCGACGGTCCGTTCAAGACCAGCGAGTAGTTCGCGGCCGAGCCACATGACGGAGAACGCTTTGTTAGGCGATCTAACGGCGCGGCGCGCACGCCTCGATGGGACTGCGGTTGCTCTGATATGCGGCGATCAGCGCGTCGATTTCAAGACGCTCGAAGCATCTGCTTGCCGCGCGGGGAACGCGCTAATTGAGCTCGGTGTCGGCCGCGGCGACCGCGTTGCGGCGCTGATGCGAAACAGCATCGATTACGTCGTCCTCTACTACGCCGTTGCCAGAATTGGAGCGATCCTTTGTCCCCTGAACTGGCGGCTGGCGCCGCCCGAAATAGCGGCGATCCTCGGCCACAGCGAAGTAAGCCTGCTGCTCTACGACAGTGAGTTCTCATCGATCGTCGACGCCCTCTCCACGCTTTCGCGGTTGGACGATCGCATTGTCGACGGAGCTGATTTTAATCAGCTAGCGGCGCGCGCATCCTCGGTTACGCCGGTGATCGTTGTCGCTGCCGATGATCCTCTGCTGCTGGTCTACACATCGGGAACCACCGGTGCGGCAAAGGGCGCGGTGCTCACGCACCGGAAAATGTTGTGGACCTCTTTAACGATGGCAGCGACGCTGGACTACCGGCGACGCGACGTCGATCTGATCGCGGCCCCACTGTTCCACGTCGGCGGTTTGTCTTTTGTCACCCTGTCGGTGCATCTCGGCGCGACCGCGGTGATCCTGCCGGCCTGGGATCCCGCCTCGGTGCTCGATCTAGTCGCCCGTGAACAGATCAATCATTTCTTCGCGGTGGCTGCGATGTTGGAGGCGCTGGTTGCCCATCCGGGATTTGCGACGGCCGAGCTTGATAGCGTGCGGTGGATCATGGCGGGGGGCGCGCCGGTGCCGATCTCGCTCATCCAGACTTTCGCAGCGCGAGCTATCCCCTTGGTTCAAACCTACGGCGCCACCGAAACCGGGGGCCCCGCAACCGTGGTCGATACCGATCACGCCCTAACTAAAGCTGGCTCGGCCGGGCTGCCGTTCTTCCACACCGACATTCGCATAGCCAACGGTGCGAGGGGGATCATGGCAACCGATGAAGTCGGCGAAATTCAAGTTCGGGCACCGCATGTTGGAACCTATTGGCGCGACCAATCTGCAACCGAGGCTGCATTTGTTGATGGTTGGTTTCGCATGGGAGATTTTGGTTATCTCGACGCGGACGGCTATCTCTTCTTGCTGGGCCGCCGCAACGACTTGATCGTTAGCGGGGGCGAAAACGTTTATCCAGCGGAGATTGAGGCTCTCCTCAGCGCTCTCAGGGAGATCGAGGAGGTCGCCGTGCTCGGCATCGCGGACAAATGCTGGGGTGAACTTGTATGCGCGATTGTCGTGCTCGCAGACGGGCAAGAGATCTCGTTAGAGACAATCAACGCGTACTGCGATGGTCGAATCGCTCGCTACAAAACGCCACGCCGACTTGTCATCCGTTCAAACCCGCTCCCACGCAACGCAACGGGCAAAGTGCTGCGGAACGTACTGAAAGATGAATTGAAAGTGGATAACGCCTAGCCCAGCATCATCGACGGCAGAAACAGCGACAAGGGCGGCACAAGAATAATTACCGCAATCCGGAAAATATCGGCAATCCAGAACGGCGTTACACCGGCGAAGATTCGGCCCGTCGGGACATCGGGAAGAAGCCCGCGCAGAACGAATACATTGATGCCGATCGGCGGCGTGATCAGGCTGATCTCCGTCACCACGACAACGACGATGCCGAACCAGATCAGGTCGAAGCCGAGGCTATCGACCAGCGGAACAAAGACCGGCACGGTTAGCAGGATCATCGATACACTCTCGAACACGCAGCCGAGAACGAGGTAGATCCCGACAATTACCAGGATGATTACGATCGGGGCAACATCGAGACCACCGGCAAATTCAATCAGCGCCTGCGACATCCCGACCGTGGTGATGAAGTTGGCAAACAGCAAGGCCCCGATAAGAACCATAAACAGGGTTGATGTTAGCGTGGCGGTTTCGACGAGAACGCCGAACATGGTTTGCCAGGACAAGCGCCTGCGCATGAGCGCAAACAAAAACCCGCCAAAGGCTCCGATGCCGCCCGCCTCGGTCGGTGTGAACACCCCGAAATAGATGCCGCCCATCACTACCACGAACAGAACGACGACGCCCCAAACTCGACGCAGCGCAATCCAACGCGCCGGCCATGGCGTCCATTCGGCCGGCGGACCCAGCTCGGGTTTCAGCCGAATGGTCGCCTGCACGGCACCGATGTAAAACAGCACACCGATGATCCCGGGCACGATCCCGGCGATAAAAAGCGCGCTGATGCTGGTTTCGGTGAGGATGCCGTAAATAATGAGGACAACGCTCGGCGGGATCAGAATTCCCAACGTGCCCCCGGCCGCAATCGAACCGGCTGCCAGACTATCTGCATAGCCGTATCGCCGCATCGACGGCATGGCTACTTTGGCCATCGTTGCCGCAGTTGCCAGACTTGAGCCGCAGATCGCACTGAAGCCTCCGCACGCCACAATCGTCGCCATTGATAAGCCACCGCGACGGTGCCCAAGAAACGCGTTCGAAGCTGCATAGAGCTCGTGCGATAAGCCGGCGCGGCCGACGAAAGTACCCATGAGAATGAACAGGGGCACCACCGAAAATTCGTAGGTCTCAGCGGTATCCCTTGCGATTTGCGCGATCAGTGCCATCGACGGGCGTAGCCCGATCTCCAGCGCGAAGCCGGTCACGCCGACGATCGCCATCGCAAAAGCGATCGGTAGCCGCATGAAGATGATCAGCAGCAATACAGCGAGCGCAATCAGCGCTTCGATCATCTAACCCACAACCGAACGGGGACACGGCGTTCACGCGAAGGTGGCAGGCCGGTCGTCATGAATCTGAAGGCTCGTTGTCCATCGGTGGCATAATCTGTTCGACGGGCTTGGCGGCGCCGCGCGCATAGCGGAGCGCATTGGCGAACAACACCAACGCGCCGATACCGCTAAAGATGCTCATGTAGAATATCGCCGGTGCGCGCGGCAGTCGTAAATACTCGGTGACGTCTCCGAATTCCACGGTTTGCACAGCGTAAACCCAAAGTCGCCAGCATAGGATCGCCAGGGCCACCGCACACACCGTGTTAATGGTGATCTGGCGAAATCGAACTAGGCGTGTCGGCGTAACACCATCAAGCAGGTCGATCGTGATGTGTTGTTCAAAACGGCTTACGGCAGGCAGCGCGGCAAAAATCAACGCCGCCATCATCACTTGGGTGATTTCGAAGCTGCCCGGGAGCGGTGCGTTGAATACGTAGCGGCCGATGACGTCGATCACTGTCACCGCCATGAGCGCCGCAAGAATAACGCCAGCAAACCCGCCGAGAATCCAAAAAATGCACCGGGTCAGGCGATCCCCGGCAGGGTGCCGGGCGTCGTGGGCGGTTGGATCCGCCACGACGCCCTCCCGTTAGTTACATGCCCTTCTTTACTTTCTGAACTTCCTCACGCAGTTCAGCCAGAACCTGCGCTGCGTTGGCGAGGCCTTCACTCTTTGCTTTCTTGATCCACTCACCGTCCAGGTCGGCCAGCCGTTCCTTGAGAGCACCGTGCACCGCGGCACTAACCGGGCTGATGGTATTGCCCGATTTGCTCAAAGCGTTGTGGCTGAACTTGTCCGACCGGTCCCACACGCGGCCGAAATGCGCCGACATCTCCTCGCCGGCCACGCTCATGAGCGCGTCTTGCTCAGATTTCGCCATCGAGTTGAATTTGTCCTCATTCATAATGACGGCAAAGCTCGCCGCATAGAGGCCACCGGGCATGGAGTAGTGATACTTGACGACGTCACCGAGCTTGAACGCGGTGATGGTCTCAAGCGAGAAGAAGATCCCGTCGGCGACGCCCTGACTGAGGAGCTCGTGTGCCTTCGTTGCGGGCGCGGAGACACTAACGATGCCGAGGCGCTTGGCTATGGCGCTCTGTACGCCACCGCCGGTGCGGATTTTCAACCCTTTGAGTTGGGAAACCTGGGTGACTGCTTGGCGCGTATGCATCATGCCGGGGCCATGGCTAAACAAGGCCAGCAGCTTGACGCCCTTATGCTCATTGAACTTGGCGAGATGCTTTTCGTGGATGCGCCAATAAGCCCGTGACATCTGCTCGGCATTACCATCGAGGCCGGGCAGTTCGACTATGTCGGTGAAAACGAACCGGCCAGTGGTGTAGCCATGGGTTATCCAGGCCATGTCGGCAATGCCCGTGCGCACACGATCGAGCAAATCACGCGGGTTGATCGGCGGGAATGTCATTTTGATCTTGATGCTGCCCTTGCCGGCATCTTCGACCTGCGTAACCCACTGCGGCCAGCCCTCGGAGTTCATCGAGTGCTTGGCACCAGCATATGTTTCGAGCCGAATGGTCGACTCGGCGCTGGCCACGCTCGAGAACCCGAATAGCAGTGCGACAACCGTGAAAAAAACGAAGTTTCTTCGCGCTAAAATCATGGAATCCTCCCTACGTAATCTCGTGCCACCCATATTTTACCGAGGAGCGACATGCGGTAGCACGATCATAAGGTTCGCCTCCGCGCAGAACAATAGGGGCGCAGTATCCATTATCTATAGATAGCGATGCAGCCTTTATGTTCCCCATATGTTCGCACTAATGTAAATTGGTGGTTTTGGAACTCGTTTATCGACAAGCCGGTTTCTGCACCTTGATCTGACATGCTGATTATTATCCTAGAGCTACTGGCGCCGATCCTGGTGACCTATCTCGGCTACCGGATCATCAACTACCTCAGGCGCGGGCGGGTCGTCGGCAGCGGCGCGTGGCAGATCCGTAAGGATACGCGTTCCAATGTGTTCAGGGACAAAGTACTGATGAACGGCAACGAGCTCGAATGCATCTTCGATACTGGCGCGTCACTGACCTCGATCGGTTATGAAGAGGCGCGGCGCAGAAGCGGCTGACCGATCGTTTGACGGTGCTAGATACCTTGCTCGCCGACGGCCGAGAAACTTCGCGCGAAGTTTCTCGGTTGCCGACGCCCAGATCTATCCGGGCATGAGCAAAGTTGTCGACCTCGACGCGCCGCAATCTTCAGCCGCGCTCAAGGCCTGGGTCGAGCGGGTGGGTGCACGGGCAGCGGTGCGAAAGGTCTACAAGAAAGTCGCCGAAGCCATGGGCGGTGGTTGACCGTACGCGCCTGCAACTCTCTGGCGTTGACTTAGACGAGATGACGCCTCAGGCTTTCGTCGCCGCCCGCGGGGATCATCAGGCGAATATAAGCAACGATCCCCGCAGCATTCCGTCATGCGCGTTTTGTTCCTGCACCCTAATTTCCCCGCCCAATACCGCCACGTCGCAGCGGCTCTGGCCAAGGATTCACAAAACGAAGTCGTCTACGGGACGAGCCAGAAACAGGGCAACATTGTCGGCGTTAGAAAAGTCTTGTTTGAGCCACACCGAAAGGTGCGGAAGGAATCCCACTGCAGCGCCGGTTCAAACTCACCGGCGACGATGTGCGCTTCCGCTTGCTCGGCTAACCCGTTCACGTCGGTCATTTCGTCCAATAGAGGCGCCCGTTCCCTTGCGAACTATCGTTAACGAAATTCGTTAATGCGAGGTGAACGGTCGGTCACGATCGCCCCAACGCCAAGCTTCTCACCCAATCGCTTCGGATTACACAAGTCGGGTTGGCGATAGCGCAGCAGAATCTACCCCGAATTCGGCCATCTCATTGGGAACCGACCCGCCGGCCGCGAGCGCGCCGACCAGGCGGCCCATTCCAGGTGCGGTTTGAATGCCGTAGCCGCCCTGTCCAACCAACCAGAAAAACCCGGCGACACGTTGGTCAAACCCGACCACCGGCCTCTTATCGTCAACGAATGTACGCAAGCCCGCCCATTTATGGTCGATCTTTGCGACTTTTAGGGTTGTCGCGCGCTCGACACGATCTATTGCGATGGCGACGTCAATTTCATCGGGTTGCACGTCGCAAGGTGGTATCGGCGTTTCGTCGGCCGGCGAGCACAAAATCAAACCAGCTTCGGGCTTGAAGTAGAATTCCTCAGCTATGTCGACGATGATAGGCCACTTACTGACATCCCAATCGCCGGCTTGAAACGTCAGCGCCGTTCGACGCTTAGGAACCAAACCAACCGGTTTCACGCCGCCAAGCTCTGCCAAGGCGTCTCCCCACGCGCCTGCTGCGTTGATTATCACCGGCGCGGAGAAATCACCGGCGCGCGTTTCAGCGTGCCAATTACCACCGCGATGACGAAGCGCCAACACTTCAGCATCGGTTACCAGAAGCCCACCTTTTGCGCGCATGCCCCTAATGAAGCCGTGGTGCAACGCGTGGACATCGATGTCCATTGCCGCTGCCTCGTGGGCGGCAGCAGCGACGTAACCTTCTTGCAGAGCCGGCACCAGGCGATTCACCTCGGCGGCGTCGAGTCCAACGAAGTGGTCGGGGTCATCGACCTCTTCGATCCGCGCCTCGATACGGGCTGCCTGATCAGCGCGGCCAACAAATATGGTGCCGCGCGGCGTAAGCAGCGGTGCCGCCGCAAATCCGGCCGGGGGATTCAGAAAGAAAGACCGCGCGGCTCGCGTGATCGCGCGAATTGTGGCGTTGCCATAGCTGGTGGCATAAACCGCGGCCGAACGCCCGGTTGAGTGATAGCCCGGCTGATCCTCACGCTCGAGGATAATGACCGAGCCCTTATCGGCCAGAAAATAGCCGGCCGAGCAGCCGGCCATGCCGCCACCGACGATGAGAAAGTCGCAATGCTGCTTGTCTGCGGCCACCGCCTAAACTCCTGGATTGTCAATCGTTAGCCAACATATCAGAGCGAGCGATCGGGGGGGCCTCGATGGTGAACCGGAGAAGGTACTCCTCTGCGCTAGGGCGAGGGGCAAAACCGGCCTAATCTAAATTTAAGACGCTCGGTCAGGTTCAAATGCGAGGAGCGTTTTCGACGATGTCACATCGTTGATGGACATCGGCATCGTTCTCGGCGCCTTCACGGCAGCTGGAATCGCTGGCAGGTTCGCCCCTCAGATTCGCCAACCCTGGCCCTGGCTTGCCGCTTCGGTCATTGGCGGCCTTCTCATGGACTATGGCACCAGGCTCGCTTTTGGCTGCAATATCGGCGCGTTCTTCAGCGGCGTTGCATCAACCCGCCTGCATGACTGGTTATGGATCGTGTTTGCCCTGGCCGGTACCTGGATCGGTATTCGTGCGCGACCGTGGTTCAACTGGCAAACTAGGAAAATTCAACTTTTGCGCCAGCTGCGCACTGCCTTGTCGATCGCAGCAACCTGGTCGCGAACCGATATCGTCATGTCCGACGTAACGTTAAGGTCACGATCTTCGAAGACGTTGGCGTCGGCATGTTGCAATTGCCAGGCTGCCACGCGCTCATCGCGCGCCCGAAAAAGTTCAACGATCTGCGGCCGAAACAGCCGCAGCATTGCTGTTATCCAGCGATTGACGGGCCAGGACGGTTGCGCGAGATCGATAACAAAATGGCCCAGCGTCGCGATGACGTCATCGGCTGTGTACCAGGTTTCCCCGGTCACCCACCGATTGGTCGTGAACAGGCGAATCGGATCCCCCGCCGGACTCATCGAGATACCGATTAGGTGGGTGAGGATTCCATCCTCAGGGTTGGGATCGAAGTCGGGCACCGGCGCCGGTAAAACCCGCGCGGGCAATCCCTCCTCGCGGACGAACGTATGGAAATGCCCGTGTTCGCCAGGCATCCGTTCATCTTCCTCGTGGGCGTGGTAGTAGAACTGAGCGTTCGTTTCGTCATCAAAAACGTCGCCGGGTGGGTAGTGATCCCATTCGAAGAAGGTGTCGTGATCCTTCAGAAGCTCACCGACGATGTTATCTCCGGTCTTGGTTAGAACCCGGCGACAATCTTGCACCTCGACTCCGGCAGTCGCCATCCGCTCAAGCTGCGCGAGCGGGAGTTCGTCAATCGCGACGGTTCCAGGATTGGGTTTAGCTTGTGTGCTCATCTGACCCCATGGGTCGTCCGGCCGCGCAGTCTCTTGCGCAGGAAGCAATTGGGCAAATTGGGTACCGGTCCACCACCTTAGTCAAACGCAGCTCAAACAAAAACAGGGCCAAGCGCCCTGTTGAGTTTAGCGGGGAATCGTTTCAAACGGGCGGCTACAGGTGTAGCCGCCCGCCCGAAAATAGTTTGTTAGAGGTTACCCGGTACTCGTCAGGAACAAACAGCATGTAGTCTTCGTCCTCGGCCGACGCATGGCACTCAATGCAGAACTGCATGCCGGCGGCATTCGTTCCCTTCGTTACCCCGAAGGTCGAGCCATTGGCTATGACCATCGTGTACTTCCAGTCACCGCTCTCTTTGTTCCATCCGGCTTTCATCTTCTCCATCAGGAACAGCGGACCGGCCGCGAGCTTGCCATCGGGCATCGCAGCAAAGCTATTCTTGGCCAGCATAGCGCCATGGCGCATTTTTCCGACATCTTCGAACTTGCCGTAGTTTTTGGCTTTGGCATTGGCAAAGTTCTGCACGAAACGGCCGCCGTGAGTAGCCGATTGGTACGAACGCGTCGCGTAAGATTTCCACGATACGTACTGGGAGGCGACCTTGGTGTCCGATTTGGCGTAACCCGCCTGCATCTCTTTGATGATGCAGTTATAGGCAAGCTTGGCTTCGGCGTCGGTCAGGTCGACCTCTGCTGCCGCTGCGCATGGGTTGCAAGGATTACAGGCCGACGCAACCTTGGTCGCACACGGGTTGCAAGCTTTTTTTGCTGCGCAAGGATTGCACGCGCTCGCCTTAACTACTTTGCCGCCGCAAGGGTTGCACTTCTTCTTCGTCGCACAAGGGCTGCACGCGGCGGCTAGCTAAATCTCGCGCGGGCGATCGATACGTTCGAGTAGGGCG
>Ga0115002_10003963_pt1 | contig 18211 bp, 10 predicted proteins | sample ArcticOcean_MG_C_8_FD_89576 | JGI IMG/M metagenome (GOLD analysis project Ga0115002, IMG submission 89576) | Marine microbial communities from western Arctic Ocean - ArcticOcean_MG_CB11_86 | ecosystem: Environmental > Aquatic > Marine > Oceanic | place: Arctic Ocean: Canada Basin | collected... | reverse complement strand
AGTGTCCCCAAATTAATGTCTCGTGAATCAAGATGCCTTGGACGAGCATGAACCAACTCAGCGAGACCGACGTGAAGCCGTGTTGCGGATCTCGACGTAATCGGGATACGAACCACTTTCATCTCGGAGTGAACTTCCCACCTAATTTGCTGTGCAATAATCTACCACAAGACCCATCCGGCAGAATTTCACTGTCTCTCCACGCGGAAGTAGAGTTCCTCCCCCTCCATAGCCAGGTCGGTGATGTCGAAAGTCCTGGTAGTCGTTTCGCCGGCGTCGGCCTCGACCCCGTCGTCGAGGTCGAGCTCCCAGTTGGTTAAGTCGATCGAATACCTGACGATGAAGTTCTGACCTTCGCGCGAGCGCCAGGTCAGCGTGACCATCTTATCGGCGGGCGCATAATCAATCACTGTGATGGCAAACGCCGGCGCACCAGAAACACCGCCTCCGATCACGTCATCGAAGTCCGTACCGATGCGGATCTCGTCGACGAAGAACTTGAGGCCCATAAACGTTATGGTGTCAAGCTGGCTCTGGTCGATATCTGGCTTGTTGGCAGCGTCCCAGTTGGCGCTGGAGAGATTAGGTTGGGCGGCAACCAAGGCGTCGAATCCCGCCTCTTCAAGAATCTCGTCTTCCAGGAAACGAACGACCGAGATGATATCCTTCCCACCGGCCTCGGCGTCCCACTGGATCTTGCCTATCACAATATTTGGCGCGCCGAAATTTCCGTCAGTATCGTTTTCCTGCCAAACGAAACTATCGGCTGCACTTACTTCGGAAGCGGCTTGACTATACGCATTGCCCGGAATTGGACCGTTCACATTGGAGTATTGGCCGGCATCGTAAAACATTGGATAGACACGGGTCCGATTGTTGCGAGTCGGACCACCGCCAGTTCCGAATCCACTGAACCCATTCCCAATGCCACCATAATTGTCGCCGCGGGATCCATTGGGTGCCGGGTCCGTTCCGATTACCAAGTTCGGGTGTTCCTCGTTGCGGTCCCAGGCCTTGACCGACAAGTAGCTGATCCAAGTGGTGGTGCCGGATGTGAAGGTCGCGGTCACGTTTGGGTCCAGCGCGATGCTCGCATCCATGTTGCGGCCGATCTCAAAATCCTCGTCCGGACCGCGGCCCACATCCGCCGGGCCGGGAAGGCCCACATAGCTGCCCGACGTCGATAGGTTGTCAACAATCCCGTCGAAGTGGTTGAGGACCGGACCGGGGGCGACGACGATATCCGCACTGATGCCTTCCCCGTGGACATACCAATCACCATTGTGAGTTTCATGGGCCGTCCATGTGTCTGTCGTGCCTAAGGCGCCACCCTGCCCGGTGAGGGTCGATCCGTCCGCGTAGTCGAAGGGTTCGTAGACGAGCAGATCAGCATTGGCCGATGGGACCATGGCGACAATCGTGATAATACAGCCCACAAAGAATGCTGCGGACCAAGCTGATTTGTTAGAGGATTGCTTTTTCATGCCGCCATTATCAAGTTACGAAAAGTAAAAGTAAAGTAATCTACACACTGCACAGTGGATGGTGATTACTCCCGCCCCACGATACAGGTCGCGTGATTGGAGTTCGTAGGTTTGTTCTGCGTTGGGAACCAGTGAATCAGTGATGATAGATAAGTAATCCCCGAACCATGAGTCAGGATTCAGGGTTGGTGATTAATTAAACAAAAGCCACCGGCACAAGAACAACGAATAATGGTATGGAATTTAAGGAAACCTTGATCAATTATAGCAATCTGTTAATTTCAAACACAATGGATCATTGAACAGCTGATAATGCCACTCTGATGAAAAAAATAATCCCAGTGCTTTCTTTCCTTTTGGCTCAAGAGGCGTTAGTGGGGGCTGCTTGGAAGGCTAAGCAAAAGTTGCCAGCTACCGAAGCGCATCAGGCAGCAGCCGCGGATCGGAATTTCTTTTATGCCATTTCCAGTCGAGTCATTGCCAAGTACGATCGTAAGAGTGATAAGCGCGTGGCAACGAGCGAGGGTGAAGCTAAGCATTTAAATAGTGGCTTTTTCTGGAAGGGGAAACTCTTGTGTGCACATTCGAATTATCCCATTAAGCCTGAGCGCAGCGAGATCAAGGTGCTGAATGTTGAGACCATGAAGCTGACTACCTTCAAGGACCTTAGTAATGCCAGCGGTTCACTGACTTGGGTATTGCGTAGGGACGGTTTCTGGTGGTGTAATTTTGCGTTTTATGGAGCTGAAAATCAAAAGACTTCTCTGGTCAAGTATGATGAGAATTGGCAGGAATTAGCACGGTGGACCTATCCCAAGAAAGTTATTAGCCAGCTAGGTAGCCATAGTTTGTCGGGTGGAATCTGGCGCGGTCAGGAGCTGTGGGTGACAGGGCATGATGATCCGGTAACTTTTCGCTTGAGCTTACCCAAACGAGGAAGCGAGTTGGAATATGTGGATCAGCATTTCGTCCCTTTCACTGGTCAGGGTTTTGCCAATGATCCTGTGACTGGAGGTTTAGTGGGGATTAGCCGGGACAAACATCAGGTAATTTTAGCGGTCAACAACGGAAAACCGCTCCAGTTGAGGGTCTTGTGTTATAATATTCATCATGCTGAGGGAGTGGATGGCAAACTTGATTTGCCCCGCATTGCTCGAGTTATTTTATCAGTGAAACCTGACCTAGTGGCTTTGCAGGAGGTGGATCAGAACACTAAGCGGACCGAGCAGGTGGACCAAGCAGTGGAGTTGGCGCGTCTGACAAAAATGAAAAGTATATTTGGTTCTAATATCGATTTTCAAGGGGGCCATTATGGTAATGCCATCCTCTCACGATTTCCTATTGTCCGAAAAAAGAATCTTCACTTACCTAATGTTGATTCGGGTGAACAGCGTGGAGTACTTGAATCGGTCATTAAGGTATCAAAAGATCAAAGCATCTTTTTTTTGGCGACGCATTTAGATCACCGTCGTCCGGACGAAGAGCGGCTTGCTTCGGCAAAATTCATTAACCAAATGATTGGTATTTCTGATAGGAGACCGGCCATTTTGGTTGGGGATTTTAATGATGTTCCTGATAGTTCCACATTAAAAGAGATCGGTAAATTATGGGTACGAACTAATTCTGACATTGCTCCGACTATTCCGGTAGCAAAACCCACCCGTCAGATTGATTATATTTTGGTGCGGCCAAAAAACCGTTGGAAGGTGATTGAATCTAAAGTGTTGGATGAGAATGTGGCTTCAGATCACCGGGCTATTTTTGCCGTGATAGAATTGCTTGATTAATTTAAGTATTTTAATTGGTACCAGACTAGGGAGAATGCCTTCATTGCATAAAGTTATATGCACCTGAAAATTCTTTTCAGATATAGAAAATCCGGCTGGCCTAGTCAGCAACAATTCTATTAATTGAGATCTTTATCTACACTAGGTCCGATGTCCGCCAACCTTTGCGTGCTTCAACTGCGATCAGTGCTGCGGCTTCTTTGTTGCCTTTGATTTTCATATTCTTGGCATCCCATTGAAGAGTCTTACCGGTGCGGATTGCAAGTGTGCCCAAGATTATACTTTCAGTGAGCGGACCACTGTAGCTAAAATCTGAGACGGACTTTTCGCTATTGCGGATACAATTTACCCAGTCATTATGAATTCCAGGAACGCGTTTCAGTGTCTTAGGAACGCGCTTATCGGCATTCGCACGGTATTCTTCCCAGCGCGCCTTTGGATAGAGTCTGGGGCTGTTTGGTCGCATGCCGTCGTGGCAGATACCGCCTTTCTCTCCAACCATGATGAAACCACCATGACCTTTAATGTCCCAGTCATAACTTTCAGGAGCTTTGGGCAGGCGTGGTCCTTCAATCCATTTCACATCTACGGCCGGTTTTTTTCCTCGTGAAGGGAATTTGTAAGTAACAATTGATCCGTTTGGCGTGTGAATCGGGTTGACTGCCTCGGCCATGTCCACTTCTACCCGGTCAGGGGCCCCAAGCCCGAGTGCCCAGTAAGCGGTGTCGATGGTATGACAACCGATATCGCCAAGACCTCCGCAGCCAAAGCTCCACCAAGGGCGCCAAGTAGTTGGGTGCAGTGCTTTACTGAAAGGTACATTTTCCTGGCAGGGACCGAGCCACAGATTCCAGTCCATGCCTTCGGGAATTTTTTCGGCAGCAGGATAGGTCGTACGTACCTGACCGTTGAATCCCCATCCTCTTGCAGGCCTGTCTGTCCAAGTAAGAACCTCCTTAACCTCACCGATTAGTCCAGCCTCATACCATTCCTTAACCAGATAAGCACCCTCGAAGGCGTGTCCCTGATTTCCCATTTGTGTTACTAAGCCTTTTTCCTTGGCCAGTGCTTGCAAGGTTCGCGCTTCCCAAAGCGAATGAACGAGCGGTTTTTCGACAAACACATGCTTGCCCATACTCATCGCCGTGTAGGCAATTGCAAAGTGATTATGGTCCGGTGTGCCAACTCCTACGGCATCAATTTGGTCACCCACCTCTTCCAGCATCTTGCGGAAATCCTTATAGAATTTTGCTTTTGGAAATTTCTTTTTTGCACGTTCCCATGTGCCCGGATTGCAGTCACAAAGTGCAACGATATTGTTCCCTCCGGCACAATTATTCAAGTCACCCCAACCCATATTACCAAAACCAACCCAAGCAATATTAATCTTTTTTTCGTTGGCACCGAACACGCTGCTTGGTAGGAACGTTGGGATTGCTAGGGCGGAAGTTCCCTTAAGAATTCCGCGACGTGTGATCTTGCTTTTAGAATTTTCTTTAGTCATTTGATTTCCTTTTTGGTGTTGGTTTAAAATCTTTGATTGTAACGAGTGAATTTCGTATCGGTTCCGTTTTTCGTTTTAGTTGATCAAGAGATATTATCCTTGATCTGTCTTAATTTCTATATCTCTCCAATGAAAGCAAGTCATCATTTGAGAGTTGCTAAATAACTGACCACGTCCCGAATTTCTTCAGGTTTCATGATTGCACTCATCGGTGGCATTATTGAAATGACCTGAGAAGTGTCGACTACTTTTGGATCGATTTTCTTTTTGCTGCCATCGGCAAGAGTGATGACCCATTCCTTGGTTTCTTTACTTGAAAGGATACCAATAATTTCTTCTCCGCTCTTGGTCTTGATTAGGATATTTCCGTATCCATCAGAAATTTCTCTTAACGGATCCAACATTGATATGACTAAGTGAGTTCTGTTCCTTAATCTGCCTATCTTGGTAAGGTCAGGGCCGAGATCGCTCCCGACTTTATTAATTTTATGGCAACGAATGCACTGGGCTGCGGCATGTTCCATAACGAGTTTCTTGCCTCTGCCAGGATCACCGCCGATTTCGAGCAGTTCGTAGCCTCCCTTTAACTTGATACCTTTAGATTTGGCAACCTGCCACATTTCGAGTTTCCAATGAGGAGGAGTCTTACCAGATTTGAATTCAGCAACTAGTTCCATGAACTTTTCTTTTGCTTTAGGGTCCTCAAGATTGGCTAGTTGGCGAATCGCTTCTCCCTGACCAGAAGCTTTCGGGTCTCCGAGCGTTGCAAGTATGAGGTTGAGTGTTGGCACGCCCGCCTTGTTAGCGAAGGCTCTGGCCTTTTCCCTGACTTCGGAAGAGTTTGAATCGAGCCCCTGAATGACAAATTCTTTGAGTTCAGAAGAATTAGTCTTATCAAGCGCCGCCAGTAGTCGGACTTGCATTTTAGGAGGCCAATCAGAAAAATATTTTTTAGTTCCCTTTAACCAAGCAGACTCCCCTCTTACCTCGACTCCCTTGAGAAGAACCTCTGTCAGTTCATTATCAGCAAGTATATTATTGCGGATTGATTCGATTGCTTTATTTACCAAATCCTTGTTCCTTGGTGCGTGTTTCCGGTATCGTCCTTCGACTGGATCAAGGACGGGTGGGTTTGCCCACCAAAGTATTGATGCGAGTGCCGTTCTCCTCATTTTTGCTGACCCTTCTCCACTCCTTATATAATTGGCTAACAGATCAAGGTCTGATCCAGAGCCCGTTCGCAGTGCTGCATTGATAGCTCTTCTTATGAGAGCTTCGTTTTTCAGTCCTTTTCGTTTCAGGACTGCGGCCAGGTCTGGTAGTGCCTCGGGAATAGATTTGTCATCATGAATTGCACGGGCAGCTTCAAGTAGGATCAACTCATCTGAGTCATTTAGAAATGATCGGATTTCGGGGGCAGCTACTCGTCTCATTGCAACGATCGCGGCGAGTTTGACTGTCTTATTTGGATTTTCTCTAAGTTTAGCAATTTGCCCTGGATTCATTGTTCCTGAAAGGCCCATGGATCCAGCATGTCTAATGTAAGGATCCTTTGAACCATTTTGCGCAATTAGATGGACAAGTTTTTCGGATATTCCTTCGCTTTTGCGATTGCCAAGTGCGATAGCGCAGAAAAATTTTACCCTCTCTGATTCATGGTCCAACCCTGCTATCAGTTCGGAGTTAAATTCCTTTGATCTTTGCCCGAGATCGCCCACTACCTTAGCAGCCTGTGCAAGAATTTCGGGCTCTTTATTTTCCCATGCTGAGCTCATAAGAGAAATTTTTTCTGGATCATTCCGGGACGCCATGCCGATTCCCCAAATTGCGTGGAGTTTGCCTAATAGGGTGCCAGAATTTAATTTTTGTTGCAGTGCTTCCAGACCTTCATCACCACGGTTGATTAGTTCAAATTGTCCTTTCATACGGACTCTCTGATCTGGAGAATCGAGCCAGGACCTTAGTGTTTCTATGTTTTGCTCTTTGGTAATTAGCTGAAGTATTTTTCGAGTTTCTTCTCTGGCTGGATGATGGCTCTGTTTCGCGACTGCATCGAATCGAAAAATAAATCCTTTGCCACTTCCCCAAGATGCAGAGTAAAGGGCTCCATCAGGGCCAATGGCCAGACCTGTATTACCTATCCCTCCCTTAATGGGCTGAAGCTCTTCAAATTTAAATGAGGCGCCTTTAGGAAGGAATTTAAACACTCTTACCTGATTCTGCTGATTGGTCATAAAGAAGCAATCGGCGAGTTCCTTTGTGAGTGCGGTGCCAGGATTACTCGTGAATCCACAAGGTCCGGGTCCGAAGTTTCCAATTGTTGGAGTAATGTAAGCGGCATGATCCTCACGGTCCGGCAGAAAGAGTTTTTCTTCCATCCATGGGTTGTAGGCCGAGACACCGCTAATTTTCGTAAAGTCCTGTTTCCTGAGCCATTGCCAGTTCAGTCGCCATCCGTGTTCACTCCCCTCAGTAATGTACAGTGCTCTTTCCTTTTCACCTGGATAGTCCCCATCATTGTCCATGCTGAAAAGATTACCGTAAGAGTCGAATGCTAGCTCCTGGGCATTTCTCTCTCCCGAAGAGAATCGTTCGACTCGGGTCCCATCAAGCTCGCATCGGAAAATTGCCCCGCTATTAGGCATGTGAAAAATTTTTCCTTCTTTGGTTTTTACGTAATGACCCTTGTCTCCAAGTGACCAGTAAACTCTCCCATCAGGCCCAACTGCCACACCGCTGAGGTTATGGCCTCCCTGTCCCATATGGACTTGGAATCCAGTTCCAACGAGCTGTTCCTTTTCCGGGAATCCGTCCCCATCCGTATCATGGTATCTGAAAAAGTCCGGTTCTGCAGCGACAAAAACATCGTCTCCGACTGCAAGTACTCCTCCAGCGATACCAGTAACTTCACTATGATATTCTCCGAGAACCTTTAGTCCATCAGCTGAACCGTTACCGTCTTTATCAGTGACTTGATAGACCATGTCCTTTTGTACAGTGAGATCTTTCCAGTCTTTTTTGCCATCATTATTTCTGTCCGGTATCCAGCTCTTTCCCGTCAGTTTGTCTCGATAGTAGTTACGGCGTTCATCGACAGTCTCAAACGAAAGATCCTGTTTCACCAAATCCTGATGGTGACGAATATCGAGGCTTGACTGTTTTCTTCTCTTTGAAACTGTCAAATAAGCTCGTCCCTTATCGTCCATTGAAATGCCAACGCTGTTGGTTAGTAGCGGGTCATTAGCCCATTCAGTGACCTTGAATTCTTCGGCCCTTAACTGAAGGGCCGCGAAATTCGCAAAGGCAATTGTTAGAATTATGTAGCGGATCATATCATTTAAATATTTACTAAAAGGAACTTAGCGGCGGAACTTCCGTGCTCTTTTTTGAAGGCTTTTCTTTTTAACCTCATTCGTGTTAGTTGATTCTGGGGAAGTTCGGGCCACTCTAAAACCCAAGTGCCCAAGTTCGAGATTCGGGTTAGTATAATATCTCCCAGCCGCCTGGTAGTTATTGCCTTGAAACCAGGAATCGGATCTGATCCCGCGGAACGCTTCTCCGACTTTAGATTCAGTCCATTCCCATACATGATCTGATGTTTCCATCATTCCGTAACTGCTCTTTGATGCGAGTTTTCCAGAGTTTTCTTTTTTGTGTGAATTTCGAAGCGGATAGAGTTTATATTTTTTTGTTTTAGGGTCATAGTATGCTGCTTTGTACCATTCATCTTCGGTCGGCAAAAAATATTTAGCGCCTTTGTTCCTTTGTCCGGTCGAATCATCTAAAGATGTACCATAATTTCCTCCCAACCAGTTGCAGTAATGTAAAGCATCATACCAGCTCACATAAGTGACGGCGGTATTTGCTGTGGCCGGGTACGCCCCGTAGATGATTTTACCTCCTTTAAGTTCTTTTCTTATCCTCATTTTTGAATTGTAAAAACCACTTGGATCTGACTCACAGGCAGCCCAGTTGAGGAACAAGGCATATTCTGCATTACTGATCTTATAACGACCAATTTCGTAGTCATGGTTCACCGAACCAAATGAGCCGACCCTAGGATAATTATAGTCTCCCTTGTTTCCTGCATGGCCCACTCTTAAGAAGCCTGATTCGCCTCCGCTATCGGGCCGTGGTGTTACTTCTGCAGGGTTTTGCCAGAATGATTGGCCATCCTGTGGAACTTTCCCGTAGAAGGTCAGTTCTGCATAGTCGAGTAGTGATGTCCAGTCCGATCCACTGAATGTGTGACCTCCGCGTCGGAACCTGATAGCGTTCCTTTCAGGAACTCCATAGAGTTCATAAACCGGCATGGCTGCCCTACTTGTGGCATATGTGCCTAAAGGGTTTGCATAAAGATCATCCGTGGATTCAATGCAGAAAAGTCCACGCGGAGCAACGAGCGCTTTCAGAAAGTGTTGATCGAAGGGGAGGTGAGCTTCATTTTCTGCGAAAATTCTAATCCTCGGATGATACCAGTGAGGCTTATCATTCATACCGATTGATTCAGCGCCAGGTCCAAGGATTCTGGATGAGCCGGCTCCACCTGCGCCTGAACCGTTTGGAACAACTAGTGAGATGCGCTCGTCGAGGGCCCCAGCGAGCAGTGCCATTTTTCCACCTCTTGAGTGTCCGGTAATGGCAATCTTCTTCATGTCGACATCGGTCCTACCTTCGAGATAGTCGACTACTCGCATGCCTCCCCATGCCCAGACAGCTAGAGTTTCCCAATCATTTTCTGGGTACGCTTTCTGGGCAGGACCTTCGGTGCCTTTTCTGTCAGGATCAAGATCGTGTCTAGCATACTCGATAAACAGGTAATTTTTCTTCATGAAGCGTTCAGCGTTTTTGCTCCCTCCGAGTGATCCTTCTTCTTCGATTATTACGGGATGAGGTCCCGGTGTATTAGGCTCATAAATAACGAGCCGCATTTGCAGTTTTCTTTTTGAACCAATAATTAGAGTGATCCACCGTTCTTTACCGATTCCGCTTGGATGTGCCTTTTCTTTGTCCAACCGTGGAGTCACTTTGTCGGGTCTGGGTGGAATGGATCCGTACTGATAGAACATTAATGGGTCCACGAGTTCTTTTCTACGTTCTTTCCAGTCCCTGAGGTCTTTAACTTTTTCGCCGTTATCGAATTTGAACAGGTCCGGCAGATTGTCTTGAGCAGGAATTTCCTTAAGGCTCGTCGGGAGTTCTTTCGCCAAGGAGGAATGAACATTAAAGATTAGCGAAGCTATCAAAAGATAGAGAAATGGCATGGGGAAGTGTGATGTTTTATGGTTCACCTCTGATTTGGGTTCGGCTTTTTGATTCAATGTAAAGAATACTATTCGCTCATGACACGCTCTTACAAGAATATCCAATGGATCATGAGCAAAGATTTTATTTAATTTTTTTCTCTAGATCATCGCAAAGCAAACCACAAAAAGAGCTGATCCCCTTATATTTGAGAATGCTTTCTGGGCAAGACCTAAGAACGCCTAGTAAATTTGATTGTTGCCATTTTTCAAGTTCGGCGACTGATACTTGATCTGTGAGGATTGTAAAAAGAATGGTTTGGGTTTCAGGGAGTCTGGTTAGAGTTTGTTTTTCTACCCTGAAAAAACATCTGTCACTGACATTATCCGATGTCAATTTTGCTTCTTCCTCCATAATTAAAGGCATTGACTTTGGAGACTGATCGAGCCTGCTACTTGGTTTCACTGCCCAGTTGCACCTCCAGAAGGTCCGACCCGATCTGAGGCGTTCCAGCATACGGTTCACGGCTTCACTCATTACCTCAGCATATTCAGGAACCGGTTCATGCACTTTATCAATTCCCTGACCAATTTTTTCACTGATAGTCCAGCCATTAGGAAAGCAGACGGTTCCGGCAATGATCCGATGGCCCAGTGAAGCTTCTCCACTAAGAATGACGAGATCTTCTTGGATTTTTTTTGATGTCTCCATGAGTTTATCCGGTCTCCCAGTTAACATCATAGATACTTCGTCCTCGGCTAGGACACTTTCAGGAGTGAAGCATGAATAATATTGGGGATTCTGTGAGAGGAGGATCTTCTTTAATGCTAATTGGTTTTTGAATTCATCAGTTCTCTCTAGAATATTCTGTTCAGGAGCCAGTGATTTGATTCCAAATTGGTGCGAGAATTGATCAGATATCAGAGGAAAATGTATGATCTTACTCATTTCTTAGTTTTGTATCAATTCCCATCAATTCGGGAACAGAAGATCAGAAAAATATGCCTATGATCTTAAAGGAATAATTTATTTTTTTGGAATCTCATTGACTGTGTAATAGGCCTTAGAATGAAGCAAGGATTGATCTGAACGGCTTTTAATTTTTACCAAGTCGAAATCATGAATGTGACCTTCCTGTATTCCATTGATCTTGAGTCGCACACTTAAATTGTCGTCGGATACTGTGGCTTTATTTATTTCTGGTGTCGTATGATCAACTTCCGGACTGCCATAACCTGCAGAATAATTATGAGTGTATGTTGTCATTGAATAATTCATTGCGTCGGATGCTATGGTCTGATCCGCCTCCTTGGTAAAATGGATCATAAAGCCGTCGTTAAGGATATTAATTTCCTTAATTTCAAAAGGAATTTTACCAGTCCAATCCAATCTCTGAATAGCGAAAGGGGCTTCTCCTCGCACGGGCCATTGGCGGTTCGTTGTGAACCCACCGACAATCAGTTGACCCTTTGGAGAGAATTCAACGTTCATGATGCCGGTTGAGAGGCCTTCCCTGAAAGGATAACAAGCGCCCTGCCAGACGCCGTTTATTTTTTCAGTCGTTGCCCGCATGATAATGCTCAGTGTGTAATCTCCGAAAAATAATTGATTTTCGAACGGTCCGAACTTGCCCTTGGTCTGATTGAGACTGAACCCAGAGATGGACCTTCCCATCTTAATGTAAGGGAAGAGTATTACCGGAGGCACAAGTTCTGCGACTCGTTTTTTCTCTATTGCGATTCTGGAATTGGTCTGGGGTTCTATTTTTGGAGTGTCAATTCCCTTAACAAACTTATACCAGTTGTAGCTGGCGGGGTGCCCTAAAAATGCTCCCTCTTTGAGGTGCTTGAGTGAGCAGGAGCCATTCCATGGTCCCTGACTCTCGATGCAAAACATCACACCCTCTTTGTTGGCGGCGACGCCTCCCGGGCTACGTAGGCCGCTACAGATTGGGATCATTTTTCCATCAGGCGTTACCTTAACGGCCCAGCCCCTGAAGATATTCCTGGAGTGGTAAGATCCACTCAATCCTAAAGCTACCCAGATGTTGCCGTCCGGATCGTGCTTTGATCCAAATGCGAACTCGTGACCCTCGGCGTAACCCCAATTGTTGGTTAGAGTGTCAAAGCGATCAGCGGTCCCGTCCCCGTTCGAGTCGGTTAGTTTAGTGACTTCTCCAAATTGGGTAATGGTTAGAGAATCGTCCTTCCAAGACAGGCCAAAAATTTCATCCTGCCCACTTGCGTATAAATGATAAGTTGGGTTTGGAGGCGTATCGAATGCTCCTGAAATGAAATAGACATCACCTCTTCGAGTTCCAACTGCGAGTTTATTATCGGGAAGAATTTCGAAACTTCCTGGTCTCATTGGGACTCCAGGAGGAATGGGAATGTTGTTAATAATATAGTATTTTTTCTCTTCTTCTGCGGTTCCCCACATTTGCCCGAGTTCTTGAGCGTCAGCTATTTTTTGAGGCCAGGCCAATACAATGATAAATGCAATAGACCACTTCAACTGACAATTCATGGACAGGAATTTTAGATAGAACTTCTTAAATTTTCTGAGAATTTTTACCATTTGTAGTCAATTTTGATAATGGTTTTTCCTTTATTCAAATGCACGGGAAGGAGTAAGTCCTTCGAGTCACCTTCTCTAATTAATGTCTTCATGTCCTCATGAAGACTCAGGCTCAGTCGATCAATATTCCATGACTTGCCATTATGTTTGATTTCTTTTCCGGATCCTAGCCTGAAGAAAAATGGTTCCTGCTTTACTGTTGTAGAGAAAGTAACGGTTCTTGTGAAAAAGGCCTTACCATTGTCATCTAGGTGATCTTTAAAAAAATCCTCAACCTTGATGCTTCCGTATTCGTACATGAAAGTCGGCCTCTTTCCTGAGTTGAGGTAGTATCCTTTATATTGATACCCATGATTTTGAGGGAACAGATAATCTGTTTTTCCCTTGTATGGCCATGCATCATCCATTGAGGCGAGTCTATGAAAAGGAATTCCGTCAGGAAACTGGATCCTTTCATTGCCCCTCGAGTGGAAGCTTCCATGATTGATGTGAGCGAACTCTCCTTTCCATATTTGTCTCAGAGCCATTTGTTCAGAATCGAATGCCAGACTGATTCTTTCAGGATAACCGACTCCGATTCCGCGATATCCTGCCGTTCCACGTCCCCGGCACATTACCGTTTCATCGGCCACCTTAAGAGTCAGAGACTGTCGTGAAAGACCTTTCGGATTCTTTGCCCGTTCTCCGTCCGAGAGATAGTTCCAGAGAGCCTCGATTTGAAGGTCTGATTTACCATTAAGTATTTCTTTCCTGATCGCCTGGCCGCCCGGCCAATAACTTGGCATGATCACGGTCGGATGGAAGCGGGACGGATTTCGCATGTATAGGTGAAACCAATTTTTCTTTAGCCTTTTTGTTACATGAATTAGTTCTAGGGCTCCAGCACCTCCCGAGCGCTGGCCATTAAAATCATGACATGCAATGCAGCTTAACCCAGTTGCTCCGATCATTTCATAACCTGCATTCTTTGATTCTTCGATGTTAGTGACCTTTGGATATGACATTTCCTCGAGTGAATCATTTTTCCCGAACAGCTCGACAAGTGACTCGACTTCTTTTTCTCTGAAGGACGGCATCCTTGTATTGAGATAATTCCGTTGCCTGCCTCCATGCATTATTACTTCCGTTAACCATGAGTTTGTTAATTTGGCGCCAACGTGCGTTAGGGGTGGAGGTATGCGCCCCTGATTGCCCAGTTCAGGTTTTGATCCAGTGAAATACTTGTTTCGATCAGGATCTATACCGCCTAGCCCGGTCCTGTCATGGCAGGCGAGGCAATTAAACTGCACTAGTGTTTTTTGAATTTTTTCTTTGTCGTTTAAGCTGGGTACTGCATTTTTTGGAAGTGCTGAAATGATCATTTTTTTCTGGTCTTCATTGAGATCATAACGGGGCACATTTTTATCTTCGCCTAGGCAGCCATTCCCAGGTCTTAGTTTAGTCATTTCCGGATATGAATTAATCTTGCCCTTGAGGTCATCATGACAATTAGCACAACCGAGTTTTTCAAAGTGCTCCTTGCCACTCGCAATAAGGGTTGGATCCGGTTCAAGTGCCTTTGTGATCTTGATGAGATGATTGTAGATCGTTAACATTTTCGAGGGGATTGGTCCTTTATTTAATCCTGGACCTTCCACTTCAAGAATGAACTTGGGCGCTCTTCCCGTATGGAAATAGACAAGCTCGAGTTCTGAGAGTCCTGTATCAAGTTTTGCTGAAATCTTAAATTTTTTGGTGCCCCTACGGTTACTTGGGTTCTCTGAGAATAGCTTTTTACCACCTAGCGAAAGGCTCCCACCATTTAACTCTAGGTAAAATGTGTAGTTTCCCGATTCTCTAACGTTAAAGAATCCTGAGTACTTGATTGCTGTTTGGTGATGAATTTTTCCAATGGATTCAAGATCAAAATTGCTGGTTTGACCGCCAGTCTCTTTCTGAACATCCCCATCCAATCCTTCCCAGACCTTGCCTCGCCAGGTCATGTACGCGAGGTTTCCAGGAACTTTGATTTTACGAAGAAGATAATGCGAAATCTTTTCAATGTCCTGTTGAGGTAATTGCATGTCAGGCATTCTTCCGGACGGTCTTGATGTGTGCGGCCGTCTTAGAAATTCAGTGAGTCCATTATGAGAGTACTTATTTTCAAGGGGTCCGAGCGGTACAGATTTTGCTTTCATTATTTCTTTGCCATTTGCGTCTCTTGGAGAATGGCAAGCGACACAGCCAACCTTATGAAAAATCTCTTCACCCTGCTCAGCTGCGACGGAGTCAGGAACTGTAATTTTGAAAGGATCCTCCTTGTTGAGAGAAACCAGATAATGAGTTATGGCATTAGCTATTTGCTCCCTTTCCTTTATGCTGAAATGCTTAAGCATGGCAGGCATCAGTGTTCCCGGTTTGACTTTCTGGGGAGACAATAAAAAATCTCGAATATAGTCCGGATTCAATCGATTACCCACTGCTAAAAGTCTGGGAGATTTTTTGGAAGATTTAGCAATGACTGGTTCTTTGTGACATGAAACACAGTTCATTTCCTCAATCAAGATGCGACCTTTGAGAGGATCCTTGAGTTTGCTCGAGTCAATTCCTGAAACATGAACGCGCGCATTTCCATCCTCAAGAGCTAGGACGGTTATTATAACAAGGAGCAAATTAAGAGAGAATAAAGAAGTCCTCATCAATTTAAAATCTTATATGCTTATTTGGTATCGTTCCAAAGACATTTACAAATAAACTTCTAGATTGATATAAGTCTTTTAAAATTGGATTCTTAACACGAAGAAACTTACAAGGTTTCCCGCCGTGTTTAGCTATTTACCTACTGTACGCATGGTCTAGACTGATTCATTATATATTAATGATGCTATCATTATGCTGCCAAAATGAACCTTTTGACAATTGTCATACTATTCTAATATATTAAGGGTAAGAAGAATTTCAAAAACCCCAACTAGAAAAAAGATATGAAGATAAAATTATATATATTAAGCGCAGTGATTATAGCGGCTGGTTTGTCAGCAGCATCTGCCCAAGGTCGTGGTGGTCGTGGTGTGCCGACTTTTGAGCGACCAACTTTCGAACGCCCAACTTTTGAGCGTCCTGAAGGTGCTGGTGAGCGTCCTGAAGGTGGCATAGTTGATCCGGGTTTTGGGACTGCTGGTGAGCGTCCTGAGCGTCCAAGCCGAGAGGAGATTGCGGAAAAAATCAAAGAAAGACTCGCAGAGCGTGGCGTTGATTCAGATGAGATCAAGGCAAAACGTGAAGAGCGCAAAGCGAAAGCTGGTGAACGTCGTAAAAAGTTAATCGGTGATCGCGGTGATCGTCGTGCAGCTTTTCGTGATCGTTTGAAAGCCCGCCGCGGCGCTCTCAAGGAGCGGTTAGAAGCAGCTAAGGCTGACGTCCCTGCTAGGGAAGAATAAGATACTGTTTTATTCAAAGAATGAGCCGGTCTTGACATGCTGTCAGGACCGGCTTTTTTATCCACCGCTGTAGCAATTTAAAAATGAATCTTCGCTCTCGGTTTATTTATCTGAAGTATTATACAGTGATGAGCATGATGGTCTCGACCCTTCATGCAGTGACAATTTACTCTACTGACTTTTCCACTTTTCCGGTCGGTGATGATCAGCTCGTTGATCATGAAAGTTGGGAGAGTGATGCGAATGGGCTTGCCCTGCACGGCATAGATAATGATTTAATTCCAGGTGGAGGGAATAGCGCTTTTCTCGGATTGAACCCACCAGACGAGGACTATATCAGCGTTTGGCGACCACTTGATTATTCACCGCTTGATCAGAAGAAGACTATCATTCGGTTTTCAGCAGTGATAGCCATTATCGATTCAACGAATAGTAAATGGGATAATTTCTTTATCTCCTTCAATAACCAGAACGGAGATGCTCTGGCTTCAATTAACTTTGATAATACAAATTCTTATATCTTTCTTGATGACACAGAAGATGTAATGAATACCGAATTTCAGTTCGTTCAGGATACTTTTTACCAAATGGAATTAGTTATCGATTTTACTAAAAATGAATGGTCTGGATCCTTGGATAACGAAATTGTATTTGATAAAGTTCAGTTCCATGGAGGAGACAAAAAATTGGATCTTGGGAACCTCAGTGTTGACTGGTTCATTACTAATCTTGAGCAGCCAGGTGACAATTGGATCAGCTTTGATGATATCAGTGTAATTGCTGAATCAGGGTCCTATACAGCTCCCTCTATCAACGTATCTATAAACAATGCACTCGATAAAATATATTTGAGTTGGGAGTCAGAACCGAAACGGCGTTATGAGATCGAGCGTTCTTCCGACTTAATGCAATGGAATTCAGGTGTCCCTAATTCAGTTTTTATCTCGGGTAATGAGTCTGGAAAAATGAGCTATACTGATTCCATTGGCGATCAATCATCAAGTCGCTTCTATCGTCTCAAAGTTAACTTCAACGAATGATTCAAAATTATCTTTAGGGCCCTGATTGGATGAGTAGAAGTGAACAACATTTCTGTCCTCTGATTAGGACATTAGTATCCTTTGCATTCATTACAATAGTGCATGCCCAGAGTGAAAGGATTGATGCCATATCTGAGGATGTAGTGTCCTTATCTGACATGACCTACAATTTAAGGTCTGGGATTGGAGTCAAAGACAACGTCCTTTATAGTAACAAGGATCCTGTCAGTCGATCATATGCGGTCATGGGGCTTGATCTGACAGCGTTTCAGATCAGGAGTGATGAAAGAGAATTTTCAGCCTTTCTGAGCGCTGATCATGAACAATACTTTGAGTCGGATCCAGTGGACTCGGAATCCTTCGTTTTAGCAATGATTGAGTACCGCTATCATTTACGTGATAATTGGTGGATTGGGCTTGGATCAGAGTATTTGTATATAGATCAACTGCTCGATTTGTCAGCGGATGATGACTTTAATATTGTACAGGCCACAGGTCATTCATTCGGTGTGCTTCCAAGCATCGAAAAGAAATTGGCAGAAGATTGGATAGTGTCGTTGGATGTTCCCTGGCGCCGGCAATACTATAAAGATCCACTCGATGACTATACCGAAGCAGCTCCTGAATTAATGCTGAGTCATAAGACTGGTCAATACTCTCAGCTGAGATTAAAGGCTAATCTGGAGTACAGGGGATATGATTCTCGCACCATTCATGGTGCACTTTCGCCCCATCAGTCATCAGACATTTTAAATTTTGAAAGATTAGGATTTGATCTCAGGTACCGCCACTATCTTGATCATTCCAGGAAGTGGAGGTCCACTACCGTACTAGGTTTTTTGAACAATAAAGATAATGGAGACGGTTATTATAATTACGACAGATTCACTGCAAAGCAGGAATTATTATACAAGGCTAACTCCTTGCAGATCAGATCAGGTATTGGTTTGAGTAATTACCATTATGCTAACCAGAAAGATGACGAACAGAATCAATTACGTCGCAAGAGAGTTGTTCGGGCCGAGATTCGTGCAAGTTATGATGTCCGTGATAGTTTAAAGGTTTTTTCTGCCTATAGCTTTGAACGCTCATTGTCAAATTCCAGTTATGATAACTACAGAGCCAACAATGTCAGTTTTGGTATGGAGTGGGAATT
>Ga0115002_10003961_pt1 | contig 18214 bp, 20 predicted proteins | sample ArcticOcean_MG_C_8_FD_89576 | JGI IMG/M metagenome (GOLD analysis project Ga0115002, IMG submission 89576) | Marine microbial communities from western Arctic Ocean - ArcticOcean_MG_CB11_86 | ecosystem: Environmental > Aquatic > Marine > Oceanic | place: Arctic Ocean: Canada Basin | collected... | reverse complement strand
TGAAATATGGGTAAGAATGCCAGAGATGAATTAGCAGAGTCGACTGAGCCTAAAAACCGTCAACGAATAGGGTACTTATGAGTAGAGCCGATGTTTTTCAAAAAGTCATGGAGATTATCAAGCCATTCGTAAAAAATGAAGAGGTTTTTCAACAGGCGAATGAGAGTACGAATCTGCTTCACGATCTTAAAGTCAATTCGGCACGTTTGATCGATATCATTCTGAATTTACAAGATGAATTTGACCTAGAAATTGAGGATGAAGATGCTAACTCTGTGGATACTGTAGGTGATGCGGTTTCGCTCATTATGGAGAAACTGCAGGGATGAAATATGGGTAAGAATGCCAGAGATGAATTAGCAGAGTCGACTGAGCCTAAAAACCGTCAACGAATAGACACGTGAAGGAGGAGCTATGAACTGGCTTATGGTACGACTGGGAGTAGGTCTAATGCTGTTGGTGACGAGCATACAGGCATGTTCTTCTTCTGCTGCGAACCAACCTTCGTCTATTAAGCCTGGCGGTGAAAAATTAGGAGTGATTGAGGTTCGCGTGAGAAATTTCGGCGACGTTAATGCTCGCATCTATGCTCTTAGTAGGGGAGATCGTACGGTATTAGGTACTCTTCGACCATCGATAGATCAGTCCAGGGTAAGGGTATTCGTTATAGACTGGACTACCCCAGAGGAGTTAAAACTAGGAGTCAATCTAGACAGAGGAAGGAGTTGTCTCACTCCTCCTTTGATTGCTATTTCTGGGGATGTGATCGATTTCCAGGTTCCAGAAAGGGCTGGTGGGAACCTTGCGACAACTACCTCGAATGACAGGTATAAAGCGTCGGATGGTTACCGGGAAGATATGGACTCAATGATCTGCACTATGAGAATACGTTAGGGTCTTATTGAATCGAACCACTCGAGCCATATCTCTCAAGAAACTTTATGGTGACGACTCCACCATTTTGCACATCCGATGAGCGCCGTATGTTAAACTATCGTTTCACAAAATATTGGGATTTCCAATGTTAGGCTGGCATAAAAATTTACATATAAAAATCAGAGATGAAATGGGTGTCTCTACCTATGCCCAAACATGGATCGCTTTCATAAAAGGGTTGGGATTAGGTTTATTGATATATCATTTTTTGATCAACTAGTGAGGAGGTTTACCCTGATGAAGGACAGCATAATTTCGGCCGTGATCGTAGGAGGGCTCATTGGAGGCGCCATTATAGTGAATGGCCAAATCACCCGCTCTAGCGGTACTGAGGAAAACAGAGAGATCCGCATCATGAGATCTGGAGCTAGCGAGGGAGTGGGAATCGAAATGATGGGTGGCGAAACGGACTTTGAATTTGAGGGAACTATCGCTGAACTGAAGAGCATGAACGTGCAGGAATTTGATGCGGACATTCAAGAAGCAATCGAAAATGCCATTTCCAGAGAGGACGGTGTATCTGGTGACGGCAAGGTTAAAATTCGTATCAAGAGAGGGAGATAGACACTATTTTACTCCCCTATATTTGAGTGCCGTGTGTTGAATCGATACCTACCTAGTTTTCATTCCCATCCAATTTGTTTGAAGAAGTAATGAGGGTTCCAGATTTTTTGTTAAATGTTTGATTTTGTCCCCAGAAAATTCCAGCGCATAGACATAATCAACTGTTCCCCTGAGGCCCGTAGGTGGGGGTAGCTGGACTACCGGCGGCTAGTTAATGCGTTCAGCATCTCCCACCCCTAAGCCAGTAGCGTTGTTGCCTCCAAGAATGCTTCTCCGTATCGCTCGAGCTTTGCAGGGCCAACACCGGAAACTTCTAGGAATTCTCCTGGTGTGGCCGGACGTTTCTCAGCCATGTCACGCAGGGTGGTGTCGTTGAACACTATGTAGGCGGGTACACCCTGTTGGTCCGCGATTGACTTGCGAAGTTTTCGAAGGTCTTGAAACAGTGCCTCATCTTGCTCGGAGAGGGGCTTGGACGATCTAATAGGACCCTTAGAATTCGGTTTCCGAGGCCCTCCAGCACTCTTCAGAGCCATCCCTTCCGAAGCGAGATCTTCCCCCGTCACCCCAGTGCACCAATCACAGGATGATGTGCACTCGCTGATCTCTTCGCTAAAGTGGTCCAGGATTTTCTTGTGCCGACATCCGCCATTTTCGACTAGCCGGAAAAGGGATTTGGCAGCCTCCGCCTTTTCTCGATAGAGGTCGGGATCTTCGGTGTCATTGCTAAACCGTTCTTGCAGTTTTACATCTGCCCAAGAATAGAAAAGGAAGCAATCGCTATCTAGTCCGTCGCGTCCCGCACGCCCCATCTCTTGATACCAAGACTCTACGTCTTTGGGCATATCTCGGTGGATGACGAAACGCACGTTTGACTTGTCGATCCCCATGCCGAAAGCAATGGTCGCGACGATTACGTCGGTGTCATCTCGAGCAAAAGCATCTTGGTTCGCGGCTCGGTCCGCTTCATCCATGCCCGCGTGATATGGTAACGCTTTTACCCCTTGGTCACAGAGAAAACTGGTCGTTTGGTCCACCGCTTTTCGGGTAGCACAGTACAGGATACCGCTCTGCCCCTGACGGGCTCGGATGAGTCCTGCGATTTCGCTGCGAGTGTGTCCGGTTCCCTTCTTCCTGCAGTAAATTTTCAGATTCGATCGGTAGAGAGAGCCCTTGAAGCCCGCGGGATGTTTCATGCCTAGTTGGTGGATGATGTCACGGGCCACCTTGTGGGTTGCTGTGGCCGTAAGGGCAAGCACTGGAACGTTCGGTAATTCCTCTCTGAGTTTTTGAAGTCGTCGGTAAGAGGGTCGGAAGTCGTGTCCCCACTGGCTAATGCAGTGAGCTTCGTCCACCACAAGGAGTGAGATCGGCCAGTTCCTAGCCTCTCGGCTCAGTCGCCCGGCTAGGCCTTCAGGAGCCAAGTAGACGAGTTCATACTGCCCGGCGGCGAGCGCACGAAATCTCCGTTCCCGTTCACTGGGCTCCAGGGAAGAGTTAATCACTGCTGCCCGAAACCCTAACTGAGTGAGCGCATCGACCTGGTCTTTCATTAAGGAAATGAGTGGAGATACGACGAGTGTTGTGCCATCCAACAAGCGGGCTGGAACCTGAAATGTCAGAGACTTGCCCGCCCCAGTGGGCATGAGCGCAATGCAGTCTCGGCCCGCGACCACGGCCTCGATAACCTTGAGCTGGCCTGGGCGGAACTCGTCGTAGCCGAATACATCACGGAGAACTGAGAGCGGCGTGCCTGTAGGGTCAATCGTAATGGGGAGACTCGTTGTCGTATTCAATACTCATGATACCCTCAGATTTTTCACTGCAAGAATGTTACACTATAATTTATTCACAATTTATTCACTTAGATAGCTTAAGTGGAGCGGCATGGCAGTATCGTTTACCCTGTTTCTCTCGGATTCATATATCCAGCATTTTGTGCATCCGATGAGTGCCGTATGTTGAATCGACACTTCTAACGGAGAAGAAATGAAAGTGACATCCCTGAGACAAAACAATCTTTCAAGAAGAAGTTTTCTGAACGCAGCGGGAATGACTATCGCTAGTGCCGCTTTTGCCCCGATAGCAGGCAGCGCTGACATGAGCCACCGTGCTCGAATTGAGGCTGCTTTGGCGAACCGTCCAACTGACCGAACTCCGATGAGCTTTTGGTGGCACTGGGCAAACAAGGATCGTTCGCCGAGACGCCTTGCAGAATTGGCAGTCCATCTTCAGCAGCGGCTCGATATGGATTTCATCAAGTTCTCTCCGTACGGGTTGTATTCTGTTGTGGACTGGGGTGTGCAATTAAATGTCCAGGGAGGCGAGACACCCATACTGGCAGAAAGCCCCATTCAAAAGGCCGACGATTGGTTGAAAATCAAGCCAGTTCGAAGCGACGCTGGTGAATATCTGATTGTACTTGAAGCTCAGCGGATTGCCCTCGAAATGCTCAATGGTGACGTGCCATTTGTACAAACGGTATTTTCACCACTAACCTCGGCATCGAAGATCGCGGGGCCCGGCAAGCTGGTGCAGTACATGCAGGACTCCCCCAGACAAGTACACGCTGCGCTCGAAGCGATCACCGAAACTAGCCGAAGCTTTGTCGAACGGGTCGTCTCTGGTGGAGCCGACGGCGTCTTTTTCGCCAACCAATGGGCGGGTGTCGACCTTTTGCCTCCGGATCTCTACAATGAATTTTCTAAACCTTATGACCTGCAGATGCTCGAACCGTTAAAGGGTAAGACGTGGTTCAATATCTATCATCTACATGCACACGACATAAATTTCGATGGTGTTCTCGACTATCCAGTAGAAGCTTTCAATTGGCATGATCAAGACTATGGCCCATCCATTGCCGAAATGCGAAAGCGCACTGACAAGTGCCTGATCGGTGGGATTACACCGAGTGCAGGTGGGCCATTGGTAGCGGGTTCGACCGCCGATGTTGATCGTGAAGTTATGGACGCGATACAGCAGTCTGGTGGAACTGGGTTTATTCTTGGGCCAGGTGAAGTCGTCGACCCTTCATCGAAACCAGAGAACGTTGACCAGATACTTAAGAGTGTTCTATCCGCAGCTCTTAGCTAGTCCGGCGTTTTCCAAACTGCCGCCGGGGCCGATGTTTGCTCTCAGCGTCAGTGTTCCCAGCATTTGCGGGTTTTCGTTTCCTATTCCCAGCTCTTTGCGTCGGCTTGTCAGTGTTCCCAGCATTTGCGGGTTTTCGTTTCCTATTCCCAGCTCTTTGCGTCGGCTTGTCGGTGTTCCCAGCATTTGCGGGTTTTCGTTCCCTATCCCCAGCTCTTTGCGTCGGCTTGTCGGTGTTCCCATGCGCTGGATGCGGCGGAGTACCAGGGGCGACATCGTATGGAAAATCCTCTAAGTGAATCCTTGGAATAGTCAATCCCAAAGCCCGTTCGATACCTTGCAGGTCGTTCTCGCTTTCTGGCATGACTAAGGTGAGAGCCTCACCCTTGGCCTCGGCACGTGCCGTACGACCGACACGATGAATGTAGTCCTCCGGAGCTCCAGGCACATCGAAGTTCACCACGTGTCCAAGAGCATCGACGTCGATACCACGTGCAGCAATGTCCGTGGCCACCAGAACCCGGAATTTCCCGGACTTGAATCCGGCTAAGGCCTTGGTCCGCTGTGGCTGAGAGCGGTTGCCATGAATCCGTTCAGAGAAAATACCGCTACGATTCAGTAGTTTGGCCACGCTGTCTGCTCGGTGTTTGGTACGGGTGAAAACTAGAGCGTCGTTAATGTGTCCCCGCCGTAAAAGCTCCACGAGCAGGGCGCCTCTTTGCTTGGCCAGTACCGGGTACACAGCGTGGGACACACCCTCGGCTGGGGCGGCCTTCCGCTGCAGTGTGATTCTCACTGGCTTCTTGAGGATTTCTCTGGTTAATTTCTCGATGGGAGCCGGCATAGTAGCGCTGAAAAAGAAAACCTGCTTCGGCTTAGGTACATGCTGTAAAATGCGTCGGATGTCCGGCAAGAAACCCATGTCCAGCATTCGATCGGCCTCGTCTAGCACCAAGTATTCAAGTCCGGACAGGGTAGCGTAATGGTGTTGGAAGTGATCGAGAAGTCGCCCTGGAGTAGCGATGATGACGTCTGTGCCCCTCCGAAATGCGGTCTTCTGAGGGCCCATGACCACACCACCGTGTACCACGGCTGACTTGATGCCAGTGAACTGGGCTAGCGCATTGAGGTCATCGCGTATCTGGCAGGCGAGCTCTCGAGTAGGGGCCAGGACTAGACCGCGGGTTGTTCCACGCGGTTGTTCCACCAGTTGGTGGAGTATAGGCAAAAGGAAAGCAGCGGTTTTCCCGCTTCCCGTGGCGGCACAGGCGAGGAGATCCTGGCCTTCGAGGGCAGGAGGAATCGCTTTCGATTGAATGGGGGACGGACGCTGGAAGCCCAGTTTGTCGACGCCTCTGATAAGGGTCGGGTGCAACTTGAGTGAAGAAAAAGGCAAGGGTTTTCCGATGTGAAGGCGCTCAGCAGGCTGACTGGATTATCCAGGTCGATAAGCTGGCGCAGATTTTATACAAAGAATCGTCTACGGAACCGAGAGTTCGACGCAGAATTCCGTTGGGGGAAAATAGTGGAAATGAGGGTGGAGGGTCAATCCGTTGGCTTATCCTCCGGATTCTATATGAAATAGCTTGTTATAAATAACCCAAGTTTCATCAATTTTTACCAATGAAAGTGTATCCACGAATGTGAATCCGAGATACTCATCTCTCACTCGAGCACCCGCCGTTATGCCAGCCACTTCAACGCTAAGAATTTCCGTCATCAATGTCTCGCCATTCTCTTTGGGAGAAGGTTCCTGCGAACCCACCAGGTCCCCAAACTCATCGCGACTCATCTCGTGAAATTCTCCATCAAAGATCCCTGTTATTTTCGCGCTAGGATGAAATGCAGCGTCCACCATATCTTTGCTCGATTCATACATGGAATCAAAATAAAGTTGAATCGTCGATTCTACGGCCTCTCTTTCACTCATGGTATTCCTCCTTGATGGGCACTGAGTCTGGTGTTTTGGATTTCCCGTCTTCTTTATTTGGATTTATCCGGGCCTCATAGACTTTTTGTCCTACGAGGCTCTGCCTTCATTCATTTTTTCGGTCAGTAACTTACAAACTCAACTACCTTTGGCCAGGCCTTCCAATGCGTCCGCTAACATCTGGACTTTATTGGCATCCCTAGACTGGGCTAACATTCCACGGACACTGGAAGAAAGGATGGGGCGTGAGTAGTGTCAAGAGCATGGGCTGCATGTTCCGACAGGCTACTGCATTCAATCAGGACTTGAGTCGCTGGTGCGTCTCCAACTTCGGTAGCCAGCCCAGTATTTTCGATACTGCAACGACCTCTTGGGTTCTGGTTCGCCCGGTATGGGGGACGTGCCCCTAGCCGATAGCCGTTAGAAATCTTCTAGTATTTTGCGCATTGGATGAGTGCCCTATGTTGAACCAGAGGCACTTCAACGGAGTCAATACTTTAGTTCTTCCGTTCACCGATGAAGGGGCGGCCTTGACCTCGCATTCCCATGATCGTTCCTTCTATCGAACCACCATCGATTATACCTGAAAAACTCTGGCTAAATGAGTTTCCCATTATACGATCTCTCATTGCTTGGGGCATACCTTCAGAACTTAGCGTCACTCGGAAACTAAAGCTCTTGCCTTCTATCACTCCATCTTCGACATCACTCTCAAATGTTCCACTTCGACCACGGCCACTGGCTGTTCGGGTCAGAGTACCCGTTAAATCTTGCCCGTCTTGAATCACGACTAATGTCATCGTCTGAGGGACAACACCTCCCTGAGTGGAGATCTCCCAGGTGCCCGTAAGATCTTGTGCGGCGCCTGGTGATGATAGGGCCAGTAAGAGAAGAAGAGTGATTGAAAGATTTCTCATGTCCATAGATGACGCTCCTGTTCTTTAATATGAAACCAAGCATGTCCAAACAAACTCAACAAAGTTAGAGAGATGACTCGCCTAGATTGGATAACGTTAAAGACCAGTACCCTCGCCCCCCTTGTTTATGTGCTAAAACAGCAAGATATATCAAAAGTATTTTGCACATCTGGTGAGTGCCGTATAGTGAATGGACACCTTAATAATCACTGGAGGAACCTTGGATCGCCGACACTTTAACAAGCTTGCTGCCATAGGCTTAGCAGGCATCTTTCCACGGCGACAGGATCGGTTTAATTTTTCCCCTGACCAGAACTTGGAAGTCGACGGTCGCCGACTGAATCGGCGGATGAATCAGCTTGCAAAATTTGGCGCTAACAGTGCGGGCGGTATAGATCGTGTCGCATTCAGTGACGCAAATATCGAGGCCCTCGATTGGATTTCTGGATTACTCGTAGAGTCAGGATTTACTCCTTCAATTGACTTTGCCGGCAATATGATCGCTCACAAACCAGGATTAGAACCTCATCTCTCTCCCCTCATGCTGGGTTCCCATGTCGATTCGGTTCCTGGTGGGGGAAACTACGATGGCCAGGTCGGTTCCATGGGAGCGTTGGAAATTGCTGCAACGCTCGCAGATGCAGGCCACACAACCCGACACCCTCTTGAAATAGCAGTATTTACAAATGAAGAAGCAGGTAAAACGGGTAGTAGAGCCCTGGCTGGGGAGTTGGAGGAATTTGAACTCGATATACCTACTGCATCGGGTTTCACGATAGGAGAGGGGCTTCGGAGACTCGGAGGAAACCCAGATAGGCTTGACGAGGTGCGTCGACGTCAAGGGTCAGTGGAGGCTTTTTTAGAACTCCATATTGAGCAGGGTGGAGTATTGTATGAGGATAAAATAGACGTGGGTGTGGTGGAAGGGATTGTAGGCATTATGAGGTGGAACGTCATCGTTGATGGAAAAACGAACCATGCTGGTACGACACCGATGGACCGTCGGGCTGATGCCATGGTCGCGGCGGCTAGGTTTGTCGATTTGGTCTATACCACAGCTCGCGAAATGCCAGGCCGCCAAGTAGCAACGGTAGGCAGACTAGAAGCAGAACCGGGTGCGCCTAACGTGATTCCCGGTCGGGTGACTATGACGCTTGAAATTAGAGACCTGTCGATGGAGGGAATTGAGAAGGTATACGACGAGATTGGTCAAAGCGTTGGACGGATCGAAGGGCAAACAGAAACTCAGTTCTCATTCGAACGCTTCTATACAAGTAGAGCTGCACCTACAGAGCCACGGATTCGAGAGATCATAGAAAATTCGGCTCAGAGCCTGGGCCTTTCTTCCCGCAGGATGCCGTCAGGTGCAGGACATGACGCTCAAAGCATTGCACTTTTTGCTCCAGTTGGAATGATATTTGTACCCTCCGTGGACGGGATCAGCCATGCGCCTGAAGAGTTTACGGAACCTCAGGATATCACGAATGGAGTAAACGTTCTTCTTCGAACGCTCCTGGAAATAGACAGGGCAGGCACCTAGCCAAGGTCGGAAGTATGTTGTGCGGCTGGGTCAGTGTCGTATGTTTTTGCTTCGCGTACAAACCATCTCTAGTAAGAGGAGAATACATGCTTGCAAGAATGAAGCCCATCCTGGGTGCAACAGTAGCGGGTACGATAATAGGTCATTTGGGGACAACAACTTTGTTCTATCCTGCGATGGATGCTGTTGGTTCCGGATCACCATTTCCGCCTCTAATAGCGAATGATCTTGTAGCCTCATTCGTGTACGTTTTGATCGCCGTACTATTCTTAGATTGGGTAGTGCAGAAAGCTGGAAGACCGATGTTCAACGCCATGGTAATGGCCGTTTCACAGATTCTTATCGTGGACGTCAACTACGTTATGATTGGCAGAAGGGCCTTACAACCAGCATTGATAAGTGTGGTAATAATTCTGCTACTGTTCGCTGGAGCAGCTTTTACCTACGAGAAACTATCGGACTAGATCTATCCTGACCCTGAGGTGATATCCGTTGCCATGGGTAGTGCCTCAGGGTTGGAACAGATAGACCCGTGGACCTCAGAGCGGAATATAGTAATGGACAGCAACCCAACTCGTGGGGAGGCATGCCTGGAAAGTTTAGAGAAGAATTTCGCTACGTTCCTTCTCTGATAATCTCTCGGGTGATAGCTTACTGGACGAGATAGGTAAGCTACTTGGGGTATGTTCTGGTTGTAGATTTTAATAGAAGGTCATTGATCACAACGCTTTTTCCCTGATTTGAGTATACCCTATAGACGAGGACATTATTTTTGCTAAATGAAGGGCAGTGTCATGACTGAATCCATTTCAGAGGTGAGCAGGTACCTTGCTTCTCTCTTTCGCTCCGCAAGCTCACTCCGAGCTGGCGTGGTCAGTATCGTGGCGCTCGGCTCATCAATTACACTGGGCTGTGCGTCGTCATCCCAGCTAACTAACAGCGATGTGCCCAGGGTGCTCGACCCGGATCTTGCCCGATTGGAAAGGATTTATCGGGCTCGAGAGGATAGCATCAGGATGGTAGTGAATGATGCTGACGCTAATTTTATGAGCGGTATGATCCATCACCACGCTCAGGCACTTGTGATGTCTGCACTCGCTCCGACCCACAGTTCTAATTCAGCAATCAAAACTTTGACATCGCGCATTATCAATGCTCAAAAAGATGAAATCGCTGTAATGCAACGCTGGCTAGGTGAAAGAGGACGGCCTGTCCCAGAAGTAGATACAAGTGGGACAATGACGATGTCCCAAGACCACTCAATGCATATGCCAGGGATGCTTTCTCCCCAGCAAATAGACTCATTGACACTCGCGCGCAACGAAGAATACGATCGCCTTTTCTTGCGTTACATGATTCAACATCACAACGGGGCGGTGGGTATGGTGCACGATCTGTTCGCCACAGACGGAGCAGCACAAGACGATTTTGTCTTCAAACTCGCATCCGATATTCAAGTAGATCAAATTACCGAAGTGGCTAGAATGCAAAAGATGCTCGACGAGTTCATGCGGGCTTCTCCAAACCGATGAACATGCCTCCACTACAATCAAGGAAGGATAAGATGAACCTGACGATTCAAGATCTGCCTAGTGCCTCCTGGAAGAGATTTTCTTCTATGGCTAGGCCACTAGTTCTAGCGGTTATGGCCCTAACTAGCTGTACATCGTCGACGATGTCTACGGGGTCTCTCAGTGTGGGCAGTCCCACACTAACTCTACAGTCTTTACAGGTGACCCCACCAAGTCCTGACCCACGCGTTGGCCTTCGTGCAGGCCTCTTCAATGCTGAGGAAGCGGCGTGGAATATGAGGATCGTATCCACAACCCCTCCTCCGGAAGAGTTCGTTGGTATCACAAACTCCGACTTAGCATTTAAGGGAAACTACGCAATTCAGGGTAACTACAGTGGTGTACAGGTCTGGGATATTTCCAACCCATCGAACCCAACCACAGTAACTACTTTCGTCTGTCCAGCGTCACAAAGTGACGTTTCTGTATTCGGTAATTTGATGTTCGTATCCGGTGAAGGTATGACCGGCAGATTAGACTGTAGTGATGAGGGTGTCCAAGAAGCTGTAAGTCACGATCGTATGAGGGGAATTCGCATCTTTGACATCACAGACATCCGTAATCCGGACTATATTACCAATGTTCAGACCTGTCGTGGCTCACATACCCACACGGTCCTTGAGGATCCCGACGACCAAGATAACGTTTATATCTATGTGTCCGGTTCTGCTCCAGTTCGCCCAGAGGAAGAGCTGGCTGGTTGCTCAGATGCGTTGCCTAGTGACGACCCCAACTCTGCTCTGTTTAGGATCGAAGTGATCCGGGTTCCACTCGCCAGCCCAGAGGATGCGGCAATCGTGAGTTCCCCTCGTATCTTCAATGATTTGGTGGCCCCACCAGAACATGGTCTGGCCCCAGAGGATATATTGGCACTGGCCGAAGCTAAGGCTTCAGGTGCATTCATTGTTGAAATGGGTGGGCAGGAGAGGGTCTTATCGAGCAGAATGTTAGATCCTATGCTCCGCGATATCGTAGCAGCACGAGGCGGATCTGGTCCGCCTTCTGCGGCGGACAGTGCAACTCTTCGTGCCGCCTTGCCAGAACTTATTGCTTCTGCCGGTGCTAACCCTCTCGAGGATCTCGGACCTACGCAGTGTCACGATATCACCGTCTATCCTCATCTAGGTCTCGCCGGTGGGGCTTGTGGTGGTTACGGCCTCCTCTTGGATATAAGCGATCCGATTGATCCTACTCGCTTAGCTGCTGTTGCCGATTCGAATTTCTCCTATTGGCACTCCGCGACATTCAACAATGACGGCACCAAAATTCTCTTTACGGACGAATGGGGCGGCGGCGGTGCACCAAAATGCCGAGCCACTGATCCCAAAGAATGGGGTGCAAACGCACTCTTTAGTCTCAACGGCGATAAAATGGAGTTCGAGAGTTATTTCAAGTTGCCTGCTCCGCAGACATCGCTCGAGAACTGTGTGGCACACAATGGATCATTAATACCGATTCCAGGCCGAGATATTATGGTTCAATCATGGTATCAGGGTGGAATCTCCATCTTCGATTGGACGGACGTAAGCCAACCTATTGAGATCGCGTACCACGATCGTGGACCGACCGATCCTAGTCGTATGGGAATGGGTGGAAGCTGGTCTGTCTATTGGTATAACGGCCTGCTAGTAAGTTCCGAAATCGCTCGGGGCCTTGATATCTTCGAACTCACGGCAAGTGAAGCCATTTCACAAAACGAGATCGATGCAGCCAATACCGTCAAATTTGAACACTTGAATTCACAAGGTCAGCCTGAGTTGGTTTGGCCGTACAGTTTCTCGCTTGCGAGAGCCTACATAGATCAGCTGGAACGTTCTCACGCGATGCCTGCGAATAGAATCGACAATATACGTACGAGACTTGCTGATGCAGAGAATGATTCGGGGTCAGCTCAACGGGCCTCGCTGGCTGGTCTCTCATCTAGGATCCGTGGTATGGCAGCTCAGTCTGGAGATGCAGGTAAAGTCCAAATGTTAGCGGACGCATTGGAGGGGTTGGCCGAAGGCGGTTGAGCCTTGCAAGCTGTTTGATCGAGTAAATTGAAGGCAGAGCAGGGCACCCTGCTCTGCCTTCAATTGGTTGATTTGCTTGTGAATCCCTGACTTGGAAATAGTAGATACGGCAATGCGTTAACGCATTGGTAAATAAACGCTTACGGTACTATGCCGCCCAAATTCAGCATTATTCGAGGCATGTTAACCTGTCGAAACCTGTCATGGATATTATTTTCGGGGTAAATTAATCTTTATAAAATGAATCTGATACAGCAGTAAGAGGATTAGTGATGATTGAGTCGACACTCGCCACACGGCTTGCTGTGGCTAGGCAAAGAGCAGGAATGACCCAAGGAGTGCTTGCCAAGGCACTAGGATTGGGAGCTGGATCCAGGATTAGCGACTGGGAAGCTGGGCGTACGTCACCGACGGCAGGCACCATGGTGCAAATCCCACTGGTGCTTGGAGTAAGCGGACACTGGCTTTTGACTGGTTCTGGACCCATGGCGATAGGCGAAGGAAATGATGAGGCGCGGATCGAAGCTGCGGGTAAGATCCTGGCTGGCGAGGTATCTGAGGACGTGGTGAACTTGATCGCGGGACGCACTGAACCCGGTCCGGTTGTTCAGGCAGCAGTTCTTACCGCTGAGGTGGCTAGATTCTTGGATGTCAAATCCAGTACAGAGCCTGCTGAGTCCGTCCCATTTGTGGATCCCGATTCCACCAACCTGAAGGATTAGGTTTTCGCTTAGACGCTTTTTGAGGAGGCGGTATGACACGTTATCGCTATCGAGGGATCTTTTGGCGTTGCTGATGGGACACGCGACGGTGTGTGTCACTGATATCAATTGGAAGGATGTAGAAATAGGTTCGGTTAGACTGAGTTCCGAAGATATATATCGAAAGAGTTTGGCCGGCACAGTTGATCAGTTGATATGACCTGTATCGTCTGTAAAAGCGATTTAGTCGAAAACTTTAAAGTCATAGACAGTAAAGCATACTGGAAATGTAACTGTTGTTGGGCAAAATTCTTGGATAAAAGTCACTATCCAGACCCTACGCTCGAAAAAAATCGTTACTTAGAACACCAGAATAGAATCGAAGATGAGGCATATAGAAATTTCCTAGCAAGGCTGGCAAATCCAATCAAAATGAAGTTAAAAGAAAATGATAAAGGGCTTGATTTTGGTTGTGGACACGGCCCTGCATTAGCAGATATGCTGCGATCAGACGGATTTACGATGAATCTGTACGATCCGTTTTTCTTTCCCGATGAAAGTGTTTTATCCAAGGAATACGACTTTATAACGTGCACTGAAACGGCGGAACATTTCTTCGATCCATTCAAAGAGTTTAATGTTTTGGATCGGCTGTTAGTCAGTGGTGGTTGGTTGGGGGTTATGACATGTTTTTTAACCGATGAAGAGTCGTTTGACAATTGGTACTATCGAAGGGATCCCACCCACGTAGTTTTTTATGCAGAAAAGACATTCGAAGTGATTGCCTCCCAGCGAGAATGGAGTTGTGAGATTCAATCAAAAGATATTGTGTTGTTGAGAAAGACAGCATCCTGATAGCAACGTTACTTTGAATACACGGTTGAGCATTGTGTCCCTGGTTAGAATTTAGAAGGAAAGGATGAGAATGGTACGTTCAAATGAGGACTGCTGTTAGAGTGGAAGATGCAAGTCGGATGCCGGTGCTACTCTACGATGGTTTGTGTGGATTCTGCGACCGAACGATCCGATTTATCCTGAAAGTTAACGGTAAGGGCACTATTCGGTTTGCGTCTCTCCAGGGTGAATTCGCAGCGTCGGTGCTTGAGAGACACTCGTCGCTAAAGGGAATCGACTCGCTAGTTCTGGTGGAATCAGGACACCTAGGGGGAAAGGAGCAAGTATATGTGCGATCCAGAGCGGTACTGAGAATTGCTTGGCACCTAGGTGGCCCATGGAGAGTTTTTGTGGTCTTTCGGATAGTACCCCGTCCATTGCTTGACTGGGCCTACGATGTGTTTGCTCGCTATCGTTACCGAGTATTCGGCCGCCTAGACACTTGTGCCACCCCATCGTTGGAGGAGAATGTTAGGTTCCTGGACTGACTAACTTTCTCAGAGCTTCTGCTGCAGCGGCATTGCCGGCCTTAGCCGCTTTTGCATACCAGTATCTGGCTTGCTCAATGTCACGGGTGATTCCCCGTCCAGCTTCGTAAGCTTCCCCAAGCCGAAGTGCTAGGATTACATCTCCGGCTTTAGCGGCTTTTAGCCACCATGTGGCCGCCTCAGTGTGATCAACGGGTACGCCACGGCCGTCCTGGTACATGTTCCCCACGTTGTGTGTCGCTAAGATGTGGCCTTCTTTAGCAGCAGTTTTGTACCATTGCAGGGCTTGAGCGTAGTCAATTTCGATTCCTAGCCCTTCGTCGTAAGCAGTTCCCATGAGAAAAGTAGCTTCAATGTCACCTGAGTTGGCTAGAGTGCGAATGCGAACCAGAGCGTCTCTTGCGATACGCTTCGCGTGAGGCAGATCCCTTTCGAACCCCATGCGGCCCGTGGAATGAACTCGGGCGATCCACATTTGAGCTAATACGTCGTCTTTGTTTTCGGAAACTTCTAGGAGAAGCTCTTTTGCTCGAGCGTCATCAACCGTCCCGGTCACACCTGTGTAGTGGTCGATCGCTTCGAGGAGTCGATCTTGTGCGGCAGTGGATCCTTGAGCTTGAGCTGAAAGACTCAACAGAAAAATACCAAGGAATGCTCCCCCGAAAACAAATAGCAACTTTTTCATAAAGGGATCCTTATTTAATTGTGGAGAAGCTTGGAGATGGATCTGCTGAGACTTTGAAGATCCGTAAGCTTAATTGCATAATCGGCCCCATCAAGAACGCGAAGATGACAGTTCCGATCCCTATCGCGCCACCAAGGAGAGCTGCCGTCAATAGAATGGTTAGTTCTATGCTGTTTCTGGTAAGCCGAAGACTCTTTCCGAGCTTGTTAGATAAGCCCATAGCCAATCCATCTCTTGGTCCTGCTCCTAGACGTGCGCCGATATAAAGGGCACTGGCTACGCCCATGACAATTATTCCCCCAAAGAATTGAATGATTCCGGGCATTCCTCCAGCGCTTTGAGGTAGCCAATCGTGAACGCGTACCACATCGATCCATGGACCAACCGTCAACATATTAAGAATGGTAGCAAGGCCTGGTTTCACCGATAGGAATAGCCAGCTGAAAATGATGATCATGAATCCAACACTTTGGCTAATTCGGCCAAAAGTAAGACCAGATTGAACACTGATGATTTCATGGAAGGCAGACCAAGGATCAAGTCCGATATGAGCTTCTAACATCAAGGATACCGCCACTCCGTAAAGGAATAAACCAATTTGCAGCCTGCCCATATATACCCAGAATTTCAAGCTGAAGAATGTGTCCAGAGTCATACGAGTTTCCGGTCCTTATTTGTCAGAGGGTATTGGTTCGAAGAAGTGTAAGATTAGTAAAGCTAATAGGTTCCGTATCGGAATTGGCTTCTTGCGGTTGAAAGAGTGTTCTGTTTCGTTGGCAAGTGTTTTAGTTTTGGTCATAGTATTTATAAATCAATGAGAGAGATGCAATGAGCGAGGAAAAAGGCAATCCGCATTTAACCAAATATAGAAGATGGTTAGGCTATGCACTGTGTGTCGGTGGAGCAGCTCTGACAAACTTTGACCAGACTACGATTGGTGCAGGGATGTTAGGATCGGGGTTTCTGCTAGTTGTGTTTCATAGGAAGAAGTGAAGGGTATAAGAACCTCTGGGCAGAGGAACGAATCACTTAAAAAACCATAGCGATTATTCCATAGTCTTCTATGACATCGCTAGCATTATCCCTTAGAAATATTCATCAGGAGAAATAATGAGTAACCCGACCGTGACCATCGAAACAAACCTCGGCACTATAGAAGCAGAATTATTCCAAGATGGCGCTCCAAAAACTGTAGAAAACTTCATAGAATTGGCAAAAAAAGGCTATTATGACGGCGTGGTATTTCACCGAGTGATAGAGGGATTCATGGTTCAAGGCGGTTGCCCTGACGGTACAGGTATGGGAGGACCAGGATATACGATTCCAGATGAATTCGGTGAGAGTCTGACCCATAGTGAAGCTGGCGTATTTTCTATGGCTAATGCTGGTCCAAACACTGGCGGTTCTCAGTTTTTTATAACTCTTGCAGCCACCCCTTGGCTAGACGGAAAGCACGCCATTTTTGGCAAAGTGTCCACTGGACTAGAGGTAGTAGAATCGATAGGACAGGTCCAGACCGGTGCAGGGGATCGTCCTGCCGAAGATGTAGTTATGGAAAAAGTGACCGTGAGTGACTAGTTGGCAGGTGTTCCGCGAACTGCACGACCGGCAAGGACACCCGTGTGCTCACCGTCACGGAGTGTCACCACTCCATTGACAATCACTAGGGGAATACCGATCGGATATTGATGGGGGTCGTTGAAGGTTGCCTGGTCGTTAATGGTTGTAGGGTCGAAAGCGACAAGATCGGCAAACGCTCCAGCTTCTATGATGCCGCGGTCTTGTAGTCGCAATTTCCGCGCTGGCATTTGGGTTATTTTATGAATCGCTGATTCTAGGGTGAGTGCTCCAGTGTCCCGAACATAGTGGCCCAGGAATCGCGGAAAGGAACCGTATCCACGAGGATGCGGAGAGCCACTTGAAAGCGGTCCGTATGGTGCGTAGCTTCCCCCGTCCGAGCAGAGCATTCCGAGCGGATGGGCGAGTATTTTTGCAGTATTTTCTTCACTCATTCCGTGTCCGATCATTCCGACACTTCCTCCGTTTGCTTCCAGGAGTTCTAGCGTGAGTTCATAGGCCTCAACACCTCGAGTACGAGCGAGGTCGCCGACCAGGCCGCCACGCGCCCATGCTGTGGAAGGTCCTGTGCTTGAGATTTGGACTGAATTCCAGTCTCCTAGCAAAGCGACTTTTTCTCGACATGCTTTTTCCAAGCGCTTTGCAGAATCGGCATCTCTTAGACGTTTGAGAAATTCTTGATTTCCACCTGTCCGATATTCGCTGGGAAATAGATTGGATAACCCAGTTGCATAGGCTGTATACGGATAACGATCGAAATGCACATCAACACCATCGGCTCTCGCTTGTTCTAAAAGCTTGAGGGCAGCGTCTGCCTTCCAGTAGTTCCGTTGGCCTTGAGCCTTCAGGTGGGATATTTGGACAGGAATATTCGCGAGTCGACCTACGTGGAGTGCTTCTTCGACGGCTGCTAGGAGTCGATCGTCCTCGTTTCGCATATGTGAGGCGTAGGGATACCCAGTGCCTTGCAATACGGATGCGAGTCCGACAAGCTCTTCCAGATTGGCAAGTCCGCTTGGGGTGTACTCTAGACCAGAAGATAAACCGACGCACCCTCCGGAAATCTGTTCCGACAAAAGCGACTGCATGGTCGACATCTCGGTTTCGGTTGCTGGACGATCAGAGTAGCCTACTACTAGACCGCGTAGGGCTCCATTGCCGACCATTGTCCCCACGTTTACGGCTGGACGTTCCCGGTCGACACGGTCGAGGAATCCTACTGGATCCCGAAAATCTATCTCGATCCCGTATCGGCTACGGTAGCTGTCTCTCGTGTCTTCAAATCCAGCATTCGACCAGGGTCCAATG
>Ga0115002_10003959_pt1 | contig 18215 bp, 16 predicted proteins | sample ArcticOcean_MG_C_8_FD_89576 | JGI IMG/M metagenome (GOLD analysis project Ga0115002, IMG submission 89576) | Marine microbial communities from western Arctic Ocean - ArcticOcean_MG_CB11_86 | ecosystem: Environmental > Aquatic > Marine > Oceanic | place: Arctic Ocean: Canada Basin | collected... | reverse complement strand
GCTCGGGCGGTGGATCCTACGACAAACATCTTCAATAGTTCTCCTTGCTGATAACTTGGTAAACGACTACGTCTTTCATACATATTTTTGTCCTAGATTAGTTCCTTAGCTAGGACAGCCCCTTAGTTTTTCCATAAGATGGTCATTATTTTTTAGGTCATAGTATGTATCATCTGTCAGGATTTGCAATCCTCAGGATTTCCCCGATTTATTTTAGCTTGGAATAGCTTGAATGGGTCAGGCTTATTTCGATTGTCTTTGTTTTGTCCAAGAACCAATAACTGCTACTCCCTACTAATAATCATGCTTCCTTTTAAAATCAGTGTTTTGATCTTTGTGCGAGATGAGGCCGGTGAGCTGTTATTGTTAAAACGTAACAAAGAGCCAAACCGGGGGTGTTGGAGTCCGATTGGCGGGAAATTGGAAATGCCTCTGGGAGAGTCGCCTTACGAATGTGCGATCCGTGAGGCCCAGGAGGAGACAGGTATGGAATTGACTGAAGATGACCTGCACCTGTTTTGCATGATCTCCGAAAAGGGTTACGAAGGTAAAACTCACTGGCTGATGTTTCTCTTTGATTGCTTGAAGCCGATTATCGGACTGCCAGACGATTTCGACGAAGGGCAGTTTGCCTTCTATAAAGAGTCGGATATTGACCACCTTCCTGTTCCTGAAACCGATAGGAAACTACTGTGGGATATTTATCGGCAAGATCGGTCGGGGTTTACCGCTTTACGGGCGAATTGCATGGGAGGTATGCCTGAAGATGTAGTAGTTGAACAAAGTACATACCCTAGAAAACCTGAAGGTTTAGGCTAATTGTGCCTGCCTAGTACTTAGAAGGTTTTTAGGTTAGATCCCGGTTTTACAGGCTATAATGAGACGGCAAAGATTCATGCACACTAGGGTTGAACTTTTCAGGCGGGTTCCTAAGCTCCGGCCTCTTTAATTACGGCACATTGTGACAACGACAAAGAAAACCACCAAAAAAAGCCCAAGCAAAAAGGCTGCTAAAGGAAAGTCCGCGGATGTAAATACGAAGCTGACCAACGAGCAGAAAATTGGGTTTCTCACTACCATGCTTCGCATTAGACGCTTTGAAGAGCGTTCGTTGCGCGTCTATCAACAAGGTAAGATAGGCGGATTTCTCCACCTTTACATCGGCCAGGAAGCCGTTGCTGTTGGGACGGTGTCGATGATGGGTGAACACGATCACGTCATCACTGCCTATCGCGATCACGGCCATGCCCTAGCTGTTGGTATGGGAATGAACGAATGTATGGCCGAACTGTACGGAAAATACACAGGCTGTTCAAAAGGGAAGGGTGGATCCATGCACTTTTTCGCGCCGGACAAGAATTACTGGGGCGGCCACGGAATTGTCGCCGGGCAAACCCCATTGGGAGCCGGAATCGCTTACGCGCTCAAATACCAAGAATTAAAGGGTTCCTGCATGTGTTTCATGGGAGACGGTGCTGTGAATCAAGGGGCTTACCACGAATCGCTCAACCTAGCGGGCCTCTGGGATCTTCCAGTTATTTATATCATTGAAAACAACGGTTACTCCATGGGCACCAGCCAGGAGCGTTCCTCTGCCGGAGAAATCCTGGCTAAACGTGCTGAGGGTTATAATATCGCCTGGGATATCTGTGACGGACATGACTTGGAAGAGGTTCGTCAGAAAACGTCCGAAGCCATGGCTCGTGCACACAATGAGTGCAAGCCCACTATTCTCGAGATCGATACCTACCGTTATCGTGGCCACTCCGTGGCTGACCCGGATAAAACCTACCGGACCAAAGACGAGATTGCCGAATATCAGCGCACTAAGGATCCCATTAACCTCTACCGAGAAAAATTGATCTCCCAAGGTGTATTAACAGAAGCTGAAGCGAAGGAAATTGATAAAGCCGCCCGTGCCGAGGCAGAAGAGTCGGTCACGTTTGCTGAACAAAGTCCTTTCCCACCTACAGAAGAAATCACCCGTGATGTCTACTGGGAAGAAGACAATCCAGAGCACAAGGTGTCTCAAGGTCGTATTTTCTTCCAGGATCCACCGGTCGAAGGCTAAAGCTAATTTCTAACTTTTATAACAATGCCCGTATTAACTTATAGAGAAGCCCTCATGCAGGCCATGGCGGAAGAAATGGATCGTGACGACAAGGTCATGACCATGGGGGAGGAAGTTGCCCAGTTCAAAGGATCCTACAAAGTAACTGAAGGTCTCCTTGAGCGCTTTGGCGCTAAACGCGTAATCGATACGCCAATCAGTGAAGCTGGATTTACCGGAATGGCGATTGGTGCGGCAATGATGGGTTTGCGTCCTATTTGTGAGCTCATGTTTTGGAGTTTTTCTTACGTTGCTTTTGATCAGTTGTTCAATAATGCCCCCAACGTGCGGTACATGTCTGGTGGATTGGCAAACGTGCCTTTGGTTGTCCGAGGACCCAGTAATGGAGGAACCAGTGTTGGCGCGACTCATTCGCATACCGTTGAAAACTTTGCGGCAAACACCCCGGGACTCAAGGTAGTGTGCCCGGCGACTGCCTATGACGCGAAAGGACTTTTAAAAGCTGCAATCCGTGACAATGACCCGGTGTTTTTTATGGAAAACACCATTCTTTATAATGACACCGGCGAAATCCCTGAAGAGGAGTACATCATTCCTCTGGGTCTTGCTGATGTAAAACGCGAAGGCGCGGATCTGACAATTGTTGCCCACGGCCGAGCCACCATTACTAGCTTAAAGGCCGCAGAAGTCTTGAAGGCCGAACATGGCATAGACGCTGAAGTAGTAGACCTCCGGTCGATCCGTCCTTTGGATGAAGAAACGATTTTAACTTCGGTTAGAAAGACCAACCGTGTTCTCTTGGTTGAGGAGAATAAACCATTTTGCGGAGTTGATGCTCAGATCTCGCATATGATTCAAGAGAAAGCTTTCGATTTCCTGGATGGCCCGATCAAACGGGTATCTGCTGTGGATGCTCCAGCTATCTATTCACCTCCCTTGGAGAAACTTCAGCTTCCTTATCCTGAAAGAGTTGTCAAAGAGGCTCTCGAAGTGCTCAAATAGTTCCGACCAAAACAGAGACGAAGATTTAAGAAACCGACTTATGGCCACAGTAATTGAAATGCCTAAACTGAGTGATACGATGAGCGTGGGAACGCTTATTGCCTGGCTCAAGAATGAAGGGGACGCCATCGAACCCGGTGACCTTATTGCTGAAGTGGAAACCGACAAGGCAACCATGGAGCTTGAGGCATTCGATGAAGGCATTCTTTTAAAACAGGTTGCGAGTACGGGAGACCAGGTTCCGATTGGAGGTCCTGTCGCTGTCATTGGTGAAAAAGGGGAAGCGGTAGACTTAGCAGCCTTAGTTGGAAGTGCCCCTGCAGAAGAACCTTCTCCAGCTAAATCGGAAGCATTACCGTCCGCTAAATCGGAAGAAGCTGTGCCGGCCGAAGTTCCCGGTAAGGTAGAGACCAAAACAGAAGTTCTGGTTGCACCATCTTCTGATGGCCGGGTAAAGGCATCGCCTCTCGCCAAAAAGTTGGCTGAGGCAAAAGGGATCGATTTATCGACTGTAAAAGGTTCCGGCCCTGGCGGTCGCGTTATTAAGGCCGATGTTGAATCTGCCTCCGGAAATCCAGATTCAAGTACATCTGCACCCAGTTCAGCCGCTTCGATCCCGACGACGAGTTCTGGAAGTGCCATTGCAGAAGGGGGCAAACGTCCGTTGTCAAACATGCGGGCTGTAATTGCTCAGCGTTTGATGGAGTCCAAATCCCAAGTGCCTCATTTTTATCTCGAAACAGAAGTAGACGTGGCACCTCTCATGAAGCTTCGCTCTGACCTAAACACACACCTTGCCCAACTACCCGCTGAGCAAGGCGGAATAAAGCTAACCGTTACAGATTTCATTTTGAAGGCCACGACGGAAGCCCTGCGGCGGGTTCCTCAAGTAAACTCCTCTTGGGGTGGAGATCACATTTTGCAGCACGGATCTGTTCACCTGGGTGTAGCGGTTGCCGTTGATGATGGTTTGGTAGTCCCGGTTATAAAAGACGCTCACACAAAGGGTGTTCGCCAATTCAGTGCCGAGCTCAAGGAACTGGCCGGCAAAGCTAAAAACAAAAAGCTGAAGCCTGCTGAAATGTTGGGCAGTACGTTTACGGTTTCTACTTTAGGGATGTTCCCGATCACCGGTTTTTTTGGAATCATCAATCAGCCGAATACCGGTATCCTTTCAGTGGGAACATCCGTTAAACAACCTGTGGTAGATGCCCATGATCAAATTGTCGTTGGTCATCGCATGACGGTTGGAGGAAGCTTCGACCACCGAGTTGTGGATGGCGCAGTTGGAGCGATGTTCTTAAAGGCTCTTAAGGAAATCCTGGAAACGCCGTCCTTGATATTACTGTAGAGGTGCTTCGCCATCCGCGGGTTCAGGCTTTATGCCCCCCGCAGCTTCCGCGAAACAGTCTTTAATCCAACGGTTATTCTGTTCCTTTCGAACGAATATCCGCGTCTGCCAAGATAGCTTCTTTCATCGAATCGATTGTGGATTGGGTAAGCGCTTTCTTTTCTTCGAGCTGGGATGGATCCGCTACATCTTCCCGGCCGAATAAGTAAAATTTAATTTTCGGTTCAGTACCGCTGCCTCGAACGGCGTACTGGTATCCGTTGGCCAGGGTAAGGAAGTAGAAATCCTGTTTAGGGATAGCTTTCCCATCAGCGTCTTCAAACACCTCGACGCCGAAATCTTTCATTTCGCTTACAGCAATGCCGCCGATTTCTTTCGGCGAGTCGGATCGATAGGAGTCGAGAATGTTTTTTATTTTCTGTGCTCCTGCTGCTCCTTCGTAGTAGACATTCCCCAAGGTTTCAAAGTAGTACCCGTATTTACAGTACAGAAAGTCCAGGTAGTCGAGGAAGGTTTTCCCTTGGTTCTTTAGGTACGCTGCTATTTCACAAAACATAACCACTGCAGCATTCCCATCCTTGTCGCGAACTGCATCACTGCCTAGATAACCGTAGCTTTCTTCACCTCCGAAAACATAAAAAGTGCTATGCTCCTGAAGTAAATCGGCACGCTTCAGGTAGTTGGTGTTATCGTAATCGATTTGGTAGCCCTTCAGATTTTTGAGTGTGGCTTGAAGCTGTTGTTCGTACTGGCCGATTTTTTCGCCGATCCACTTAAATCCTGTCAGTGTGTTAATCACCTTCAAGCCATGAGCCTTACCGATGGCATCCTGAAGTGGAGTGGTTACAAAGGTCTTAATCAAAACGGCATTGTCCGTGCCACCTGGAGGAAGTATCCCACGTTCCTTCATTTGGACAATCCGATACTCGGCCATTACCGAGCCAATCATGTTGCCGGACAACAATTGCATTTTCCCTTCGGTGTCACGTACTGCAACTCCCATACGATCGCAATCGGGATCGGTCGCGATAACTACATCAGCTCCGGTCGATTCCGCGTGCGCTATTGCTTTGGAAAGGGCCTCAGCGTTTTCCGGATTGGGAGACTTAACAGTTGGGAAACGGGGATCAAATGCATCTTGTTTCGCAACCGTGTCTACACTTACGCCTAAGCGTTGAAGGACGGGCACGGAGGCAACACCGCCAGTGCCGTGAATGGGTGTGAATACTACTTTAACGTCACTTTCCTTGAACAAGGTCTTGTCCAAAACAACATCCATGACCGAGGAAAGGTAAGCTTCATCTATGGATGAGGGCAGGGTGATTACTTTATCGAGATCAACTTCTACGTGTTGTGCCGTTTCGGCCAGATCCACTTCGTTTACCTGGGAGATGATTCCGGAGGCATGGGGTTCGACGACTTGTGCGCCATCACTAAAGTAAGCTTTGAAGCCGTTGTCATGAGGCGGGTTATGACTTGCGGTGATGACAATCCCGGCTGTGGCGTTGAGTTTACGAACGGAAAAGCTGAGGTGCGGGGTCGAACGTGGACCCTCAAAGATCATGGCCAATCCGCCTAGTCGCGTCCAGGTGGATGCGGCAAGTTCGCAAAAGTAACGCGAGAAGTGGCGCACATCATGGGCTATTACAAGTTTCGGAATATCAAAGATCTCACTACTTTTAAGATGTTGTTGCGAGTAGTTGAAAAGGCCGATGGTTGCGCGAATCAGATTAAAGTCATTTAGTACATTAGACCCAATAGCCGGATGAGCTGGCGTCCCCAAATCGGAAAGAGTGCCCTGTTCGGCTTCTGCTGAGATTCGTCCAATCGTCCTACCACGCATTCCGCCGGTTCCGAATTCCATATGTTTATAGAATCGGTCGTTCAGTTCTTCAAAGGCTTTTTTTTTGAGCAGTTCCTGGATACTTTCAAGCGCCCAATCGGGAAGGAAATTACCTTCGACCCAGAGGGCCATATTTTCAGCGGTAGACGGGAGAATCTTATTTCCTGATCCCGCCAGTTTAATGGATTCGATGAGGCTCATTGTATTGAAATTATTTAAGGTCTATAGTTTGATTTAAGTTTGGCTTTTCTGACAGAGCATTCCAGCTTTTGGTGAAAGATATTTCATCGTATCCAAAAAGCGGGCTCACTTCTACGAGCTGCACTGGGACTCCGTTTTCATCTATTGCAATGGGTGAACCTGCTGCCTGAAACCAGGACGAGAATTCTTTCATCTGGCCTTCTTTACAGGTCTTAGGTGAATCGAGCCCTTCTGCGTTTTTAACCGGACTAAAATCGGAAGAACGTTGAGTTTCGATGACAACTGTTTTCTCTGAAAATGGTAGGGCGTCGAACACAAACATCTCAAACTTGATTCCATTTGGCGACTCCGGTGTAACTTGATTTCCGGCGTCGTCGATCGTTGAAATCTTTTTGTTGGCTCGGTGAAATGGTAGGCTAGGGGATGTGCTATCACCTCCACCCATTTGATTTATAAAATTCCGAGACAAGGTATGAATGGCGATGCTTCCGGATAGAAATTTCAATTGTCCCTCATCATCGGTTGTGTGCATGAGATCCTCCGGAAGGTCGCTGTATTCAATGACCACCGTCTTGTTTTCCTGCTTACAGAAAACCCCCACCTTTTCATCTGCGTAGGCTTTAGGGATCATCTTGCTAGACATACCCGCTTCGCTTTGCAGGTGGAATCCGATAAAGGTTGGATCGATTACTTTGATCAGTGGATTGTCCACATGGAAGTAGCTCAACACATCTATCCCGTTTCCCTCCATGATCTTGGTCGCTCCACTACGGACTAATGCTCGCAATGAGCCACCATGACCGTCCGGGCTCATGGCGACGGAGCATTTGCTGGACATGAGAATTTCCCCGTTCGTGTCGATAGCTGGCATGCGGCCCTGTCGAAAGCAATGAACCTGATTCGATTGAAGTCCGAAATACTGGTTCGTTTCTAAAAATTCCACCGTATCCTCGTGGTTCACATTACTCGTCATTATAAACCATGGGATGGTGGACTCATAGGTGTTTTCAGCGGCCTTAATCTTTTCTGCAAATACCTGAAACAAAGATTTCCCATGGAGGGGCGTCACTGGGAAAAATCCTTTTGGCTTGTCGTAGCCCAGGCGCGTCCCTTGTCCTCCCGCTACTACGAATGCGGCCACAGAACCTCGGCGAAGAGCTGCTTCACCAATCTTTCGTGCTTCGCCCCAGTGCTCGCCATTTCCACCTTTCGTCGGATGAGCGATATAGGGTGCCGGTTCGATACCTGAATAATCTTCCTGATCTTCCCCGCCCCCTTCGACGAGGGTCCGGTACAAAGTAGCAACTTCCGCTAGATCAATTTCGCCAGCTTCTTCTAACAAGGATGCCTGTTCTTCTACGTTTAGTTCTTTCCAGAATTTAAAGACCTGGCTTTGGGCAGCTTGAGAAAATTGTTCAATCAAGGGATGAATCATGGATTTTGTGATGATGACTTGGGTTCTTTTGGAAAACGATAAATGTATTCTTCGGGACGAGTGTAGCCCAGACGCTCGCGCACCACCTGTTCCAGAAAGTCAGGATCAGTGAGCAATTTATCCAGGTATTCGTCCTTGGCTGAAAGATCCTGTTCAATCTCCCGAATGCGTACGGAATACTCCATATCCCGTGTTTTTAGGTACGCGAGTTGGTTTCGAGTTTTATAAAGCTCGATTGCCATGATCACTAGTACAAGCGAGCACATAACCAGTAGACAGGTCAGTAGCGTTGTTAAAACGAACTGTTTCATAAACGGATTCGGCTATACTTGGAGAGGTTTAAGGGAAAAGTGAAGATAGAAAGCTTCGCATTTCTTTGTGATCGATTTGGGCTAGGGGTAATAGTTTGCAATTTTAATAAAATCGCCAGGGTCAGCCCCGAAGCGGCGGGGTTTCATGTAAATTAGGTGAAACTACCAATACGGCTTCAATTTTATGTCAAAAGGCTCTCGGTTCCATTTCAGCCGTGTAAACTCTCTACCCCGTATGGCTCACTGTTTGGCGTGACCTTCCTTTAACTAAAGAAAATGAACCTATGAGGAGGGTAACTAGAACATTAATAACCGTGTCATGTATCAGGACTACTTTGGCTTCCAGGAAATGCCTTTTAACATTACCCCTGACCCAAATTTTTGTATCTAAGTCAGTTTCACAATGAAGCACTTCAGCATCTCAAATATGGGATTGATGAGAAGAAAGGGTTTATTGTGCTAACTGGAGAGGTGGGTTGCGGAAAAACTACTTTATGCCGTCGTCTGCTCAACGAGCTGGATCCGGACAGGTACGAGACCGCGCTGATTCTTAATCCACGTGTGACCGAGACCCAGTTGCTTCGCGCGATTCTTACAGAGTTGGGGGTCGAGAATCCTCCACGTGGGAAGAACGAACTCATCGAAAAGATCTACGAATTGATCCTGACCAAACATCAAGCGGGCAAAGATGTCGTAATGATTATCGATGAGGCACAGAACCTTTCTTTTGAAGTGCTTGAGCAAGTGCGTCTTCTATCCAATCTGGAAACAGATACGCAAAACTCATGCAGATTATTTTGATTGGCCAACCCGAGCTAAGTGAACTGCTTGACCAGCGTCGACTTCGCCAGCTTCGTCAAAGAATTTTGGTCCGTTATGATCTTTCCAGACTGAGCTACGATGACACGGTTCACTATATTCAACATCGCCTCAGTCGCGCTGGATCTTCAGGCCGGCCTCAATTTACCAAAGTGGCCGAGCGCCGGGTGTTCAAATGGAGTGGTGGGATTCCCCGAATGATCAACAACATTTGTGACAAGGCTTTACTATCTGCCTATGCCCGTAGTTCAGATGAAGTGAATTACTGGGATGTGCGTCGCGGCCGCAAATCTTTACAATATTAGTGAGCTATGAGTCTTATAAACGATGCATTAAAACGTGCCCAGACTGATGTCGAAAGGGGGCCGACCAACCCCTTAGCCAATACGGTAACGGGTGTTCGTCCTCGCGAGAAAAAGAAAGGATCTTTCCTCGTCATTTTGACTATCATTTTGGTTGTTGGATTGGGTGGCTGGGCCATCGCACTATTAATTCTTCCAGACAAGGACAGTACGCGTTACGTGATTGTGAATGCCTTTGATCAGATAGCCAGCGGTTCGGACATTTTTGTTGATAGGTAATCCATCGCTCAAATTATTCCTCCGCAAATCCCTGGAGAAAATGCGGTTTCCAATTCTTCCACACCCTTAGCTGTGACTACAGGAACCTTGGGAGAGTTCGATGTTACGGCAATGCTTCGGGCTTTATCTCAGAAGTCCGGTTCGGATCTTTTGAGCGCACCTAAGGTAACGGTACTTTCAGGTGATCTGGCTACAATTAAGGTCGCTCAAGAGTTACTTTATCCGCAGCGCTACAGTGATATTGAACCTGAAGTGGGTTCCGGTTCCTCCCTATCTGGCGGCACCAGTGGTGGATCAGCCGGTGTGGTCGCACTCCCCAGGATTTCACGTCGCGTGATATTGGAGTGGAGCTCACTGTTACGCCTCGAGTAGAGGAAGATGATTACAGTATAACCCTTGATTTGCATCCAAAAGTAACCGAGTTCGATGGATTTGTTGAGTATGGCGGTCCAAGTTTGGCCATTTCAGGTGGAGTCGAAGTATTGGTTCCATCCGGATTTTCTCAGTAAGAGAGGTACAAACCAGAGTAACCATCTGGGATGGTGCAACGGTTGTGATGGGCGGTCTCACCCGTGAGGAAGTCCAAGAAGTAAACGACAAGGTGCCATTTCTGGGTGATATTCCTTTACTTGGACGCTTTTTCCAGTCGAAAGGAGAATCTTCGCAGAAGCGAAATCTCTTAATCTATGTAACCGCAAATATGGTGAGTCCAGGTGGCTCTTTGAAAAACCAGCGTTTAGGGTCCTTTGCTCCAGGGTCTGTTTATCAAACGCCTTCTGTGATTTCACCCTCCGGTGCTGAATTTCGCACAGGTCCCTAAACCGGAACGGTAGAGTCCAGCAATTCTAACTAAACTCCCGATAGGACTTTACTCGTCCTCGTCAGGACCCGTGGGGTCGTAAATATAACCTACACCGTGAATCGTTCTGAATGCTCCCAAGGTGAGTCCGTTCTTATTATAGTGATCACGAATCTTTACAATATACTGATCGAGTAAACGGCTCTTGACGTCGGCGTGGACACCCCAAACACCATGAATAAGTGCTTTTCGAGTAATAACTTTCCCTTCGTTGGAAACTAGAAAAGCCATAATACCTAATTCTTTCCGGCCAATTTTAATAACCGTTTCGTTCGGGAATATGAGTTCCAAACGCAATGGGTTTACTGATGCTTCACAGAATTGAAATGCATCCTGAGAAATTTGGGCATTCTTGGTGATGTGGTGATCGGCTGCAGTTTCGGTTCGACGAAGCACAGCGCGGATGCGAGCCACTAACTCAGGAAAACTAAACGGTTTGGTTATGTAATCATCGCCGCCACGTGTGAGGCCTTGAACAATCTGGCTTTCAGAATCGTAGGCGGTTAAGAATATCGTAGGCACTTTGAGATCTTCGCTCACTAAATCGTCTAATAAATCAGTGCCGGAGCGGTCAGGCAAATTGATGTCCAAGAGCATAAGGTTGACATGGCTTCGCTTCAAAAAACGAAACGCGCCGTCAGTCGTGTATGCAACCTGACAAACCATGCCGGATGTCTCGAGTTGTGTGCTAATGAGGGATGCGAGGTCTTTTTGGTCTTTAACAACCAAAATGAGCGGTCTGGGTTCAGCCATAATAGGATTGGATTTGGGATTTTCGGGCCATGGGCCTAAAAGATTATTGATTGGGAAAGTATGATTTTTTACAAATGTGAAGCCTGGTTTCACAAAAGAATGAAAGATGGTGCGCCCATTTCAGCCCAAAAATCTTAATATTCACCATTCGAAGGTGCTTGGAAAACGACTGTTGGGCCGGAAAATTCGTTATATTTTATTGTTGAGGCAGGAATCTGTGCAACCAAAGTGCAACAGATAATTTTTATGAAAACGCCACTCATTATGCTCGGGCTACCTAAAGGGAGTCTCGAAGAATCCACGATCCAACTTTTTGCAAAGGCGGGGTTTAAGATCTCCAAAAGTTCCCGGTCTTATCGGCCAGTTATAAATGACCCTGAGCTTGACGGTCGCTTTGTTCGTGCCCAGGAGATCAGCCGTTATGTTGAGCACGGCTATTTTGATTGTGGGCTAACCGGTCACGATTGGGTGATTGAGAATAATGCGGATGTCGTCGAAGTCTGTGATCTGATTTACAGTAGAGCCTCCCGAAAGAAATCGCGCTGGGTCCTCGCAGTTCCTGAGGACTCCTCGATTCAAAAAGCAGAAGACCTGGAGGGTAAATACGTGGCAACCGAGGTGGTAAATATCTGCAACAAATACTTTGCCGACAAGGGCGTGAACGCCCACGTGGAGTTTTCCTGGGGTGCGACTGAAGTTAAAGTCCCGGACTTGGTAGATGCGATTGTCGACTTGACGGAAACCGGAAACTCCCTGGTTGCTAACAAGCTGCGGATTGTTGACACCCTGCTTGAAACAAACACTAAACTCATTGCTAATAAAGCAAGTTGGGAAGACCCGATAAAACGCAAAAAGATCGAACAGATCAGCATGCTCCTTCAGGCTGCTCTTGAAGCTGGTAGCAAAGTTGGCTTGAAATTGAACATCTTAAAGTCGCAACAAGATTTGCTTTTGGAGAAGCTACCTGCGTTGCGTAACCCAACCATTTCGCGTCTTGCAGATGAGGACTGGATCGCAATTGAAACCATTATCGAAGAGTCAGTTGTTCGGGAAATTATCCCAGTTCTTAAAGACCTCGGGGCGGAAGGGATCATAGAGTACCCGCTAAATAAAGTGGTCTATTAAGGGCAGCAGCTATGCAAGTCACAGTAGGACTTATTCAAAACCGGGCCCTTAAGGAACCGGATTTGAACCTCGTCAAAACTGTGGCGTCTGTACGGGAAGCTGCGGACAAGGGTGCGCAGATCATATGCTTGCAGGAGCTTTTTATGACTCCTTATTTTTGTCAGACAGAAACACTTGAGAACTTTGACTTGGCCGAATCTATTCCCGGGCCAACTTGTGAAGTGTTTTCTAAATTAGCGGCGGAGCTTGAAGTTGTGCTTATTGTCTCACTGTTTGAAAAGCGCGGTAGCGGTGTTTATCACAACACCGCCGTTATCGTTGATGCGGATGGGGCGATGTTGGGAAACTATCGAAAGATGCACATACCGGATGATCCCGGGTTTTCAGAAAAATACTATTTTACACCAGGCGACTTCGGCTATCGGGCCTGGGATACGAGCTATGGAAAAATCGGAGTGCTCATTTGTTGGGATCAATGGTTTCCGGAGGCCGCCCGCTTGACCGCCATGGCCGGAGCTCAAATCCTTTTTTATCCCACCGCCATTGGGTGGTCGCCCGAAGAAAAAGGGACTGAACTTGGTATGGCGCAACGCACGGCCTGGGAGGCCGTTCAAAAAGGTCATGGAGTTGCGAATGGCTGTTATGTGGCTTCTGTTAATCGAGTGGGTACTGAGAAAGATTTGTATTTTTGGGGATCTTCATTTGTGAGTGGTCCCTACGGCCATTTTCTTAGCCAAGCTTCCGAGAATGAAGAAGCTATAGTTCTTCAAGTTTGCGATCTGGATGCGCTTGAGGAATTTCATCGTACCTGGCCTTTCTTTCGGGATCGGAGAATTGATTCCTACGAGAAAATTAATCAACGCTTGATTGATTAAATGAATTCTCCGCAAGCGTTGGGTTACCGATTACCGGCCGAGTGGGAACCACATGAAGGAGTTTGGCTTTCCTGGCCAAGTAACCGGTCTACTTGGCCTGATCATTGGGAAAGTGTACAAAAACCCTTTGCTGAAATGACACTGCGGTTTTCGCAGCGAGAAACTGTCTTTATCAACATCCATGCCGGCCAAAGATCTCCAATCGAACAGGCATTAACGCAGCTAGAAAATGATTTGGGTCTCTTTCGAGGAAAGGTGCAGTATTTTGAACACGCAACGGCTGACGTTTGGGTTCGTGATTATGGCCCCATTTATTTGAGTCATTCTGAGAGTGGAGAACCTCTCATTAGCGATTGGCAATATAACGGGTGGGGAGGAAAATATCCGTTTGAACAAGATAACAAAATACCCGGTCACATTACTCAGTCACAAGGGCTCCAGAGAGTCGAGGAATCATTGGTTTTGGAAGGGGGGTCTCTCGAGACAAATGGGATCGGAGATCTTTTAGTAACCAAGGATTGTCTTTTAAACTCAAATCGTAATCCGACGCATTCACAAACCGAGATTGAGGTGGCACTTATCGAAGGACTTGGAGTAAAAAAAGTCCATTGGCTGAACGGTTGTATTGAAGGGGACGATACAGATGGACATATTGATAACCTAGTCCGTTTTTTCAATCCCAGGGGATTGTTAGTAGCTTCTGCTCCCAATTCAAATGATGCCAACCAGCTGGTGCTAAATCGTTTAAAACGTGAGTGCGAAGACCTGATTCTCACCACGGGCCATTCTCCCGAGATTATTTCACTTCCTTTACCTGATCCGGTATACCACCTTGGGCAACGTCTACCCATGAGTTATCTCAATTATTTCATTGGAAATGGTGCTGTTTTTGTCCCTTCCTACGGACAACCTGTACCGGATGCGGCAGCCATCGATATAATCGGATCCGTATTTTCAGAACGAGAAATCATTCCTATTGATTGCCAGAATTTAATTCTCGAAGGTGGCGCTTTGCATTGCCTGACCCAACAAGTGCCTCAATCGTTTTGTTAGATGTCACCCGGTCGGAAAAAATCGTCGAAGAATCCTTTTAAAGCTCGGTGGGTGAATGGATTAGAACTTTGCGTGGTCGGTTTGTTAATCATCCTGTTTCTAAGTATGCTTTCTTGGCCGAAGGCAATTGTGGATGAAACCCTCGATGGCAGTTGGCAGGCTATTCTTACTTATTCCCTTGAGAATGGATACGAGTTTGGAGACGAAGTAGTTTTTACCTATGGGCCTTTGGGCGGATTCTCGTCGTTTTCTTATTCCGGGTATAACCATGCTGGGAAATACGCATTCGAGTTATTTGCTCGTGTTTGCATGATTGTTTTTTTCTTCCGGTTTCTTCGGCATTTAAGGCCGTATTCGAAAGTTGGATGTATTCTTCTATATCTTTTTATTCTTCAATTGCTCCCAAATAGCTACGAAACATTTCTCTTTTTTGGATTACTCAGTTGGGTCGCTGCTATCTTGTATGAGCCAAAGAGAAAGAAACGATCTCCTTTGGCATTGTTGTTTCTCGGAGTCGCCTTTCTCGTCTTTTGCTCTGTGATCAAATTTACTCTCCTGGTTGCCGGATTATATTGTTTGATTTTGGTGATTATTTTTTTCCTTTATCAACGGCGTTACTTGGAGGCTTTAGTGTTGGCGGGTTCCTACCCCATTGGCTTTGCCATCTTGTGGATTTCCCTCGGCCAATCCCCCGGAGACTTACCTTTATTTTTGTATGGTTCATTTCAAGTGGCGAAAGGCTACTCCATGAGTATGCAATTGGCCACTGAACCTCAGGCCATAAAATTCTTTCTCCTCTTTCTTTTCAGCGGGATAGTTTTATTAGTTATCCTGGCGAAAGATCAGCTGCCGAGTCTTAAAAAGAAAACATTCATTGGTAAGTCATGGTTCATTCTAACTGTAATTTATGCCGGACTATTCTTCATGGTTTGGAAACAGGGGGTGGTTCGTTCGGACGGGCATACCTGGCAGTTTTTTTGTTACGTCCCGTTGGCCAGTTGGTTTCTCTATCCAATCGTTAAACAAAAAAGCTCTCTTTTAATGTTTGATGTTACGATATTGCTTCAGTCCGTGATAATGATTGCCGCATTGGCGGCCTATTATCCAAGCGTGCTGTTAGACAGTCCTAAGAATCTCTGGAATAATACGCGCCACGGCATCACGGGGTTATTGAAGCCGAGTAGTTTGCTCAACGACCTGGCTGATAGACTTGATGTAAAAGGCAGGGATTTATTGGATCGTTATCCAATCCTAACGTTGGTCGGTGACAGCTCGGTGGACGTTGTTGGACATGGTCAGGGGTTGGCGATCATTCCGGGATTGAATTATAAACCCCGGCCAGTATTTCAAGATTATGTGGCTAACAATGCCTACCTTCAAAATATCAATGCGGCTTATTGGGCATCAGAGGATACCCCGGATGCAGTAATCCAGGAGTTGGATGCCATTGATGGGAATTCACCTGCTCACGCCGACAGTCAGACTAAATTACACCTGCTTTCTCATTATAGATTTGAGGCAGAAGATGGCAATTTAGTGTTACTTAAAAAAAAGGAAGCGCCCTCTACTCTTGTCCGAGGGGATGAGGTTCGCTATCCGCTCAAGCAAAGTGAGCCGACCAAGCTTGAGACGTTTCAAGGACGTTTTCTGCTTGGACGTTTTGAAATGCCGTTAAATATACTGGGTCGTCTACGAGCCTTTCTTTATAAACCTCCCATCGTTCATTTGGACCTTCAGTTTTCCGATGGATCTACCCGTGATTACCGGTTGAATCCGGTTACTGCTGAACTCGATTATCTATTGAGTCCTGCCGCTCAAACGGCTCCAGATTTATGGGATTTCCGGCAAGGCGCTGCTTTCCCAGAACTAACGGTTGTTACGCTGCGAGTGGCTACTTCCAATCGTTTTTATTTCAAAAGAAATCCGGCTTTGATTGTGACACCCATCGAGTGGATTGATAGTGAGTAGGGATTGCGCGCGCGTCCAAGTAGGAGCTCCGAATTTCACTTTTTTTACGCGCCAGATAATTCCCCATAATATCCTTGAATTCAATGGGTTGACTGGCATTCTGATGCTCTTTTCGTTCCAGACCACTTCGCGGTGTGCGCTGGATTAATCTATAAATCGTTAACAATTAACCAATTAGGGCACTCCTGAAAATCAGGATATGACCCAGGATCGCTTATTATGAGCTCCGTAATGGAAGAACTTCTCGGGGAATCATCCTTTGAGAATCTAAAAGAAGGTTCCATCATTGAAGGAACAATCATTGAAATCCGCCAAAATGAAGTCGTTGTAGACATTGGCGCTAAATCCGAAGGCGCCATCGCTGGACATGAATTTGTAGATCTTGGAGATCTCGAAATCGGTCAGAGCGTTGAAGTCTTCCTTGAAAAAATCGAAGATAAGGACGGTAACCCTGTAGTCTCTTTTGACAAAGCTGAGCAAAAGAAGAACTGGGATAAGATTCTGGCCCGTTGTGAAGAAGGCACTATTGTTTCTGGTCGCGTCAAAGCGAAGGTCAAAGGTGGCCTTATCGTGGCGATGGGCGTGGATGCATTCCTGCCAGCTTCTCAGATCGACGTTCAGGCTCCAAAGAACTTGGATCAATACATTGGTCAGACTTATGACTTTAAAGTTCTTAAAATCAATTTGGACCGAAAGAACATCGTTGTTTCGCGTCGCGAGTTAATTGAAGAACAACGTCAGGTTAAGCGCCAAAAGCTGTTGGCCGATGTTAAGCCTGGTGATATCCGCCGTGGAGTTGTTAAGAACATCACCGATTATGGTGCGTTCATTGACCTCGATGGCTTGGATGGTCTCTTACACATTACCGATATGAGCTGGGGTCGCATTTCTCACCCAAGTGAGATGGTGAAGATCAGTGAAGAAATCGACGTGATGATCATTGAAGTGGATCGCGAAAAAGAGCGTGTATCCCTCGGTCTCAAACAAACAACTTCAAATCCTTGGGACGAAATTGAAAAGCGTTACCCAGTGGGTGGCAGAATCGAAGGTAAGGTGGTTAACCTAGTTCCTTATGGTGCTTTCATCGAACTTGAAGAGGGTGTTGAAGGATTGGTTCACATTACTGAGCTTTCCTGGACCAAGCGTATTTCAAAACCAAGTGAGATGCTCCGCGTAGGCGATGCAATTTCTGTTGTTGTTCTGGGAATCCAGAAAGAAGAGCAGAAGATCTCTCTCGGTGTTCGCCAGTTGCATACTAATCCTTGGGATATGGTTCGCCATAACTACCCTGTGGGTGCACGTGTCCGCGGTAAGGTACGTAATATTACAACTTATGGCGCTTTCATCGAGCTCGAAGAAGGTATCGATGGTATGGTTCACGTTTCCGACATGTCTTGGACACGCAAGATCAACCACCCATCTGAGATGATTAAGAAGGGTGAAGAGATCGATGCAACCGTTCTCGACGTCGATCCTGATCAGCAGCGTATCTCCCTGGGTCTTAAGCAACTCGCAACCGATCCTTGGGAAAGTATCGCAACGCTTTACCGCATTGGTGATGTTGTCCAAGGTACTATTAGCAAGATCACTTCCTATGGCGCTTTTGTTGAGCTACATGATGGTATCGATGGGTTGGTTCACATCAGCCAGATCAGTGAAGATCGCATTGAGAAGATCAAAGACGTCGTATCGGCGGGCGACAAAGTTTCTGCCCGTGTTATCAAGATTGACCGTGAGGAGCGTCGAATCGGCCTCAGTATCAAAGCGGCCAATTACAATGCGGAAGAACTTGCAGCAGAAGCCGCGGCTTACGAGACACTCAAAGAAGGGGGCGACCTTATGTCCTTGGGTGATATCCTCGACGAAGCTACGAAGGAAGACTAAACAAACGTTTTTCTCTTACAAAAAAGCACCTCCTTGTGAGGTGCTTTTTTTGTACCTAAATTTCGTCGAAGCCAGGATGAGCCG
>Ga0115002_10003954_pt1 | contig 18226 bp, 14 predicted proteins | sample ArcticOcean_MG_C_8_FD_89576 | JGI IMG/M metagenome (GOLD analysis project Ga0115002, IMG submission 89576) | Marine microbial communities from western Arctic Ocean - ArcticOcean_MG_CB11_86 | ecosystem: Environmental > Aquatic > Marine > Oceanic | place: Arctic Ocean: Canada Basin | collected... | reverse complement strand
GTTACTGAAACAACATCCAGGCCGAGACAGCCTCGTCATGAAACGCCGCTGCTGCGGCTGGAACGACGAGTACCTGACCCAAATGCTCATCGGAGAAACGAGTTAGTGAGCGCTGGCCCTGGCAGTCGTCATGTCGGAGGCGCTCATTTCACGATGGCCGACGGTTCTACACACTTCATGAGTGAGAACATTGACATCAATACCTTTCGGGCCATGGGCCGCAAGTCGGATGGACTTCCGGTTGGAGGTTACGCACCGTGAAAAAACACAGTTTTATTGGTTGTAGAATACGCAGATGTGTCGTGGCCGCTCTGGTTTTATTCTCGGCTACTTTGTTCTCCGATTGTGGATCGTCCGAGAGTGGACCGACCCGCTATGAAATCTCCGGCAAGGTGACTTACGCGAGGCAACCGGTGCCGCATGGGGAAATTGCCTTCGAGCCAGACAGCGTCAAGGGAAACTCCGGTCCGGCGACGATTGCCGTCATCGAGAACGGAGAATACAAGACGACTGCCGAGAAGGGGACGATTGGCGGGGCGATGATCGTCCGCATCAACGGCTTGGACGGAAAAACGCCGACCGACAAGACCTTGGCCTACACGAATCCCCACGGGTTGGAACTCTTTCCCGACTTCACAACAGAAATCGAACTGCCGAAAGAAAACAGCACGAAAGACTTTGAGGTTCCGAAGCAATAGCAGCGGAACTTGAGGATCTGGCGAATATCCAGCCGTGGCGTTACGCTTTAGAAGCGTGATGTCACGGCTGTTTTTGTTTGGTTCGAGGCCGATTGGAAAAGGAAGACAACGATGCTCCATCGATTCACTGCTTTGCTGATTGCACTTTCATTGTTCTGTGTGCTGGCCGATCGGACGGAAGTGGTCGCTGCTGAGAAAGAGAGAATGAACGTGTTGTTTATTCTGGCTGATGATCTTGGCTGGCGCGATTTGGGCGTTGAAGGCAGTACGTTTTATGAAACGCCGAACATCGATCGAATCGCCAACTTGGGAATGCGGTTTACGCAGGGGTACGCGGCTTGTCAGGTTTGCAGTCCCTCACGTGCCAGCATCATGACCGGCAAGACGCCGGCGCGGCATGGTATTACCGACTGGATTGGAGCACCCGAAGGGACAGGCTGGAAACGAAACACGCGGATGTTACCGCCACGGTACGAACGCCAACTGGCCGCTGATGATATCACGCTGGCCGAAGCATTTCGTGAGGCGGGTTATCGCACGTTCTTCGCCGGCAAGTGGCATCTGGGCGGCGAAGGTTCGTTCCCCGAAGATCATGGGTTCGAGATCAACAAGGGCGGTCATCATCGCGGTTCGCCACCCGGCGGGTTCTTTTCGCCCTATAAGAATCCGAAACTGTCCGACGGTCCGGCAGGCGAATCACTGCCGTTGCGCTTAGGACGCGAGACGGCCAAGTTCATCGACCAACACGCCGACAAACCGTTCTTGGCGTACCTGTCGTTCTATTCGGTTCACGCACCGATTCAGTCCACCAAAACGCGATGGGCCAAGTATCGTGAGAAGGCGTCCAAGCTGCCAGTAGTTAAGAATCGCTTCCTCATCGATCGCACCAGTCCTGTGCGCCAGGTACAAGATCACCCGGTCTATGCGGGGATGGTCGAGGCGATGGATGACGGAGTTGGGCTGGCATTGGCGGCGCTCAAGCGGAACGGCTTGATGGACAACACGATCATCGTCTTCACCTCCGACAACGGCGGCGTTTCGGCTGGCGACGGCAAAGCGACGTCGAATCTTCCCTTGCGTGGCGGCAAAGGACGTCAGTGGGAAGGCGGCATTCGCGAACCGTATCACATCGTTTGGCCCGGCGTGGTGAAATCTGGTTCCATCTGCAACGTCCCGGTGATCGGCACCGACTTCTACCCCACGTTACTGGAAATGACGGGGCTGCCCGCACGCCCCAAGCAGCACGTCGACGGTGTGAGTCTCGTTCCGCTACTGCGCGGCGCGAGCATCGACAAGCGACCGCTCTACTGGCATTACCCGCATTACGGTAACCAAGGCGGTGAGCCGAGTGCGATCATTCGCGACGGCGATTGGAAGCTGATTCATTATTACGAAGATGGCAGTGACGAACTCTACAACTTGGCACAGGACGAAGAAGAACAAAAGAACTTGGCGAAGTTGAATCCAGATCGCGTGAAATCAATGTACGATCGCCTTTTTGCATGGCTTAAAGAAACCGGTGCGCGCAAGCCAACGGTCAATCCGAACTTCAACGCCCAGGCATACCGGCAGCAGGAAATCCGCACACGAGAGAGAACCTTGCCCTCTCTCGAAACGCAGGCCGCAAATTTTCTAAAGCCTGGCTACTCACCGAAAGGCTGGTGGGGATCGGATGATTAATCGGAAACGGATATAATTTTTTCCGGAAAGACTGGAACCAGTCGGCCGGATTGGTCGTCTCATTCAGTGAGGCGGTTTCCCGATCGACCAACATGCAATTGATTCGATGACGCGTCGCGTGTTATCATTGTGACGCGGTGATATGCAGCCGACCTGCCAACTCCTCGTTTGTTGGAGATGTGTCATAGCGTCGAAGTTTCTCAAGTCTCGAATCGCTCGCCGTTTGCTGGTGTTGCTCGCCGTTGTGGCATTGCCTGTCGTTTACTGGTCGTTCTCAACGTCTGCGAACGCTGAGCCGCCGAAGGTTGTCATTCCTTTCGGGCCATTTCCAACAACTGTGCTCATCAACCCGAAGCCGGTGGAGAAACTGACTGTCGAACAGTGGCGAAATCGCTATCCGTTTCGTTCGATTCGTTCTCGGCTGGCCTATGAAACCAGCGCGACCAAGCCCAGAACCAAACCGAACCTGAGACCTTCGACAATCCAACGGCTGGTGCTGGATGAGATGATGATCATCGGCGTGACCGATGTTCGTCAGCGATCACTCGCCATGTTGCATTCGGCGAAGGCCGAAGAGTTCGTGAAGCGGCCCGGGTTGGGCATCGGCCGCATAATGATCCCCGCGTCGCCCAGTCGGTTGCCCGAACCAAACGCCCCGCCGCTGCAGATGGTCACCGTTCCCCCATTGGTGCCATCGGCTGGTTCCGCCGAGACCGTGCTGCTACCGGCAGGCAAGGCCCAGGCGCAAGTTGGAAACCAGCGAATGCCCAGCAAATATGGGCTTGTTAACTTTCATCGCTACGGGACCAGTCGCCAAAACTTCCTGTTTCCTGGTCGGTTCGGATACGTCAAAGACCTCGATCACGTGGCCGGGTTTGGTTCTCACAAGTTCCTTCGCCAGCCGAAGTTGTCACACTTCGACACCCCGAGAGGGAAGACACCGCCCGAGAAGGAAACATGGCTGCTGAGTCGGCTGGAACTTGTCAGTTTGCTGAAACACGACAAACCTCGCGTCTACGTCTCTGATCACCTTCCTGATCTCGAAAAACTCGACGAGTTCAAAACACGTCCGCTCACGGAACATGAATCTCGTGGGCTGGCAAAGCTGTACGATGGAGAAGACCTGATGATCGAAGCCCGGCCGAACCTCATTCACATGGTCGGTTCGCTCAGGGCGTCGAAGCAGTGCCTGCAATGCCACGAAGTGGAACGCGGCACATTACTGGGAGCCTTCACCTACGAACTCCAACGCGATCCACCCATCGTGGAACCGATCGGAACGCGCGTCTCGATTCGTTAAGGCCGAGGCAGACAGCGGATTACCGGCGGTTACCCGATGAGCTCGGGCAGCGGGCGGTGGTCGCCGACGAGGTATTGCGGCCGGCCGGCCAAGTCTGTGAATTGGGTCGTGGCAACGTCGATGCCCATGCGGTGGTAGAAACTGGCGAACACGTCGCGGAAGTGGACCGGGCGGTTCAGCGGTTCCTCGCCTAAGCGGTTTGTCGAGCCGATCACTTGGCCCGAGGTCATTCCACCACCGGCAACTAATGCTCCGGCCACGTTCGGCCAATGGTCGCGACCGGCGTTGGCGTTGATTTTGGGAGTCCGGCCGAATTCGCCCCACGCGACGACGGCGATTTCATCCAGCAGTCCGCGTTCGTCGAGATCGCTGATCATGGCCGACATGCCCAAGTCGAAAATCGGCAATGCTCCGCGGGCCTCGTTGAAGTTGTCTTTGTGCCAATCCCAGTTGTAATCGCCTTGCAGCATTCGTCCGAACGGCCAACGTGTGAAGGCCAGCGTGACGCACCGAGCACCCGCTTCGATGACTCGCCGCGCGAGCAGGAACTGGTCGAGTAACGTTTTCCCTTCCCGCTCGTTGGGGTAGGTGTCGTTCAACCCGTAGCGACTGCGGATGCCGTCATCTTCCCGACTCAGGTCGAGAGCCTCCGCCAAACGGGGCGACGTGATGACTTCAAACGCCTGCTGTTGGAATTCGTCGATGCCGTCGCCCGGTTGTGTCTGATCGACTTGGCGTCGGAAACGATCGAAGCTGCCCAGTAACGCACGGCGGTCGGCCAAGCGACTGAGGTTTACACCATTGAGCATGATGTTGCGACGGTCGACTGCCTCCACTTCAAACCCTGCGTGCGCGGCACCCAGGTAACCGGGTTGCGTGGGGGATGTTCGCATGATGAACCGGGCGTCGGGATCGATGGATGCCAGATCGACGGCCGGAGGAACTCCGGGAACGCGCGGGCCGAATTGTTTGGAAAGGATCGACCCCATCGAAGGCCAATCACCGGGCGGGTAGCCGGCCACGATGGGAGAGGACGCCATCGGCGGATGCGATTCCCAACCCGTGCTGCACCAGTGTGTGTTGTGATCGTTGCGGAAGCCCATCAGCGAGCGAATGAATGTCAGCTTGTCGGCCATGCCCGCCATGCGGGGCATCAGTTCGCAGATGTCGATGCCGGGAACGTTGGTGGCGATCGGCTGGAACTCGCCGCGAATTTCTGTCGGCGCCTCGGGCTTGAGGTCGTACATGTCCAAGTGCGACGGCCCACCCGGCAGGAGCACCATGATGATGCCCTTCACCCGTTTCTGCCCGCCGCTTTGATTCTTGTCGCTTTGAGCCTCGGCGCGCAGAATATCGGGCAACGCCATCCCGCCCATCGCCAGTCCGCCGATCTGCATCCAACTGCGACGCGAGATGTCGTCGCAATAACGCGATTGCACACCGGGGATGGTCAGCATGGGCGAAATCCCTTGCGGGTGACGGAACATATCAAGCATTCTTAATTTATCGGTTTCGAGCACGTCTCGCAATAGGCACTCGCTCTGAAATGCGTTTTAGACTGCGAGGGTAGCGCGGTGGGGTGGCGAAGCGGGGATCCGTTGCGGAAGATAACGCCTTGCCTATTTGTTCCGGTGTATTGAGGACGACTCTCCATGCGAATTCACAGACGGCGACGGTTTTCAGCTTTGTGTTGCGCGATGATTTGGGGTGTTGCGATGTTTTCGGTTGGTTCGTCATTCGCCGAGGAGCGTTATTCCATCGGCAAGGCAGTCAGTAGCGACGCCAGCAAAACGCCGTTGATTCTGCTGGTCGATGACAAGGCACACATCGAGGCGGCGATTGCGCCCAGCAAGGGCGGGGAGTTGAGCGGCTTGAAAGTGCGTCACCGGGGGAAGTGGATCGAGACACTTTATCTGGCACGCGATTACTCGCCCCGCGAAAGTTGGACCGGCAAGGCTCCCTTCCTGTTCCCAGCAACCGGTCGGAACTTCCCGCCCGACCTGGAAGCTCGCCGCAAGGCCGGGGAAACCTTCAACGACGGAGCGTATCTGCTCGACGGCAAACGTTACCCGATGCCGATTCATGGTTTTGTGCGTGACATACCCTGGAAGGTGACGAAGACAGAATCGCTTGTCGGCGGTGCTGTCGCGAAGCTCTCCGTCTCCGACACACTCGCTACGCGAAAATGGTATCCGTTCGGGTTCTCGATCGACGTCGATTACACCCTGGCTGATGGTGCGTTGTCGATTGGGTATCGTATTCGAGCCGACAAAACGAATCGTAGCCCGATGCCGTTTTCAGTTGGTAACCACATCACGTTCGTCAGCCCGCTGGTTCGCGGAACAGATCCGGCCGAGATGGAACTGGTTACGCCGTCAAAAACGGAGCTGCTGAAAACTTCTTATGGTTTGCCGACGGGGAAGAGCCGCCCGCGCAGTCACGCGGATGGGATCAAGCTGGGGGAATTTGAACGATTGGCTGCGGTGTCGTTGACGGGGTACGAGGGCAAGCCGTACATCCTTTATCGCGACCCGCAAGGCTTGGCAATTCGCATGTCGCACACGGCTTCGCAAACGCCGAAGCAGCCGATCATCCTTTACAACATTTGGGGGGATGCGCAGGGCGGATTCTTCAGCCCCGAGCCTTGGGTTGGCCTGCAAAATTCACTCGTGCTTGGCAAAGGCCTGATCCGTTTAGAACCCGGTCGCGAATTCGAGTGGACGATCCGCATCGAGTTGGAACGCAGGGAGAGCGACTAGCCCAAACGGTACAGTCGCACGGCGTTGTCGTGGAACAGCTTGCGTTGGAACTTGGGAGTGCGTTCGCCGACGATTTCCTTCAACGCGTTGGTCCATTGCGTGTAGGTTGCTTTCAACGTGCAGACGGGCCAGTCGCCCCCGAAGAAACAGCGGTCGTCGCCGAAGGTTTCCATGCAGAAATTCATGTTGGGGGCCAAGTCAATCGGCTTCCACTTGTCTTTTTCGGCCGTGACGACAATCCCCGAGATCTTGCAGACGATGTTCTCCTGCTCGGCGGCTGCCTTCATGCCGGCCATCCACTGCTTGCGGAGTTTCTTGTCGGTTTCGGTGACGCTCATGTTGCCGCAATGATCGATGATGAACCGCGTGTTGGGGCATTTCTTGGCCAGTTTCACGCCATCGCCGATTTCGCCCGGCCGCATGCACAGGTCGAAACTCATGCCGAGCTTGCCCAGCAGGCGAATGTTTTCCACGAATTTCGGTTCCAGACAAAGACCCTGTTTGCGGTCCGGGTCGTGAAGGACCGTGCGGACGCCGCGGACGTATTTGCTTTTCGCGTATTTCTTGGCATAGGCGACAAAGTTGTCAGCAAACGGGTGTCCGCCGATGACGGCCGCGACCATGGGGTTGTCGTCGTGTTGGCAGAGATCGATAACGTAATCGGCCTCTTTTTCTTGCAAGTCTTTCCGAACGTTGACTTCCATGTAGACTGTTTTGACGACGTTCAAACCTTTCGTCGCAGCGCGGTAGTCGGACATCACGAAGCTGCGCCGCAGCGATTTGACGCCCTCGTTTTTAAGCCAGGGAAGCGTGAGATTGTCGAGATCCCACAAGTGCTGATGTGTATCGACGATGGGAACGAGCTTGGCAGACACGTTGCGATCTTTCTTCTCAGCTTGAGACGACGTGGCCGCGAGTGAGGTTCCCAACGCGGCGGCCGTTGCGACGGCGGAGGCGTTCTTCAGAAATTCGCGGCGATCGGTGCGACGGTTCATGTGGTCTTCTCCCGGCTGGCGAACAACGATGAGACAGGGTTGATTAACCAAGGTGATCTTGTCGAGAGTTCATGGTAGCCGGAACGGCGGGGTGACGCAAAGAGGGTGAGTCGACCACGAAACCACAAAACGCGAAGTCACCTCACCGAATTTCATGTTTTACTTCCTCTGCGTCTCACTGTGTTCTCTGTGTTCTCTGTGGTAAAAAAATCACCAATCGCAAACGTTGGGCATGGTTCGCAGAATTTCCCGTTTCCAGCCTTGTTCGTGAACAGGCCAACCTTGAACGGTGAAGTCGTCTGCCGAGCGTTCGCGCGGGCTGTTGTGGTTGTGGATGCCGGACCAGCAGTCGCGTTCGGCCGACTGTAATTGGGGAGCGTGCGAATTCGAGTTGGACCGGCGACGGGTCAGTTGCCCTTGATCGAAGATGGTGATAATCGAGGGTTCGGGCAGGTCGAGCAAACGCATCGCAATGAGTTCATGGCTGGCGGTTCGGTAAATCGCTTTCAGTTCGAGCAGGTCGCTTTCGGTTCGCCGGGCGTCATCGAAAAACGAGCGTGTGGGAAGCAGCAGCCGGGAAGCAAAGAGGTTGGCGACTTGCTCTCGGAGTGTCGGTTCAACTTGGTCAATGTCAGCACCGGCTCGGTGAAATACTTCGCAGGCGAACATTTCCCCCAGTTCGTGGGCGGCCGCCCATTGCAGCCGTTCGGGTCGATCGTCGGGAGAGAGAAAGATGGCCAAGTTTCCTGCCATCCGCTTGTGACGTCCTCGCCCGGCTTGCGATCGATCAACGGCAACGGTCACGCCTAGCTGGTCGGCGAGCAAGATCGCATCCACTGGCATTACAGTGCCGTGCGACCGATCAAGCACTTCAGCGACAAGGGTGTCGACGGCCTCGGACTACGTGATCTGCATCGAATCACAACTCATGGCACGCTCCGGGATTGTTCAAATTAAAACAAGTGTACCGTGCATGATTTGCATGCGAAGATCCAGTATGTCCTGATCGGATACAGTCGCATTTTTCCAGAATGAGGTGGGGCGGTTACCGGTATTCTCATTAACCCTTGTGACACGTCGTGTCGATTCGAGAAAGCAGGGGAGTTGTCCTTGAAGGGGATTACTTGCGCCGACGCATGAGAAGGGCCACACGAGAAACGCATGAGCGACTTGGCTGTAACAGAAGAGACCGCACCCACACGCACGATCGCGCCGGCACCGCCGTTGCGCACGGCGTTGACTTTATTGACGGCGTTGATTGCCAGCGTGGGGCTGACGGGTTGGATCGATGCGACGCAGTCGATCTCCTTCACGGGATACCTTCGCGCGCAAACAAGTTCTGTCGTCGCCGAGCACAGCGCGGTGTTGCAGAAGCAACTGGTTGAAACCGGTTCGATCATTGAAGCATCGCAGCCGATCGCGACGTTAAACAACGACCAGCGACCCGAACGCCTGGCACGTCAACAACGCGAGATTGCACGATTGCGAATGGAACTGGCGCGATGTAAGTCGCAGGCGGCTGTTGATCTGGCGTGGCGGTCTAAAGAGATCGACGACGAAATTCTGCAAACGCGGTTGAAGTCGGCTCTGTTACTCAAGGAACAATTCGCCCAGCAGGTTCGAGAATTGGCTTGGCAAGACTTCATCAAGCAGTACGATGCGATCGCCGACGGGAGTTCCGATGATGTCGCCGTCAAATCGCTGATCTACAGTAGCGGCCTGCCTGATGAAACGCGCATTCGTGCCATGCTGCAACACGACGATGCCCAAAACGCAGCCGAGGCGCACTCTGCGCAATTGAAGCTTTGCGAACAACGTCTGACAGAACTCAGCACGCTGAAGGCCCACCTTCCCAGCGAGATCGAACGGGCTGTCGGCGTGGAAGTTGTCACTGCACAAATCGCGCGGGCGGTCGAAGACCTATCGCGGCTCGAAACGGAATCCAAGACGATCGAGTTGATGGCCACCGGTTGGGGAACGGTCGGCGTGTTTCGCAAGCAAGTTGGCGATCACGTATCGAAGGGTGATGTCGTCGTGGAAGTACTCGACGAAGATCGCCGTCACTTGGAACTTCAGATACCCACACGACATATCGCCGAGTTTGCAGCGGGCACGGAAGTTGTGCTGCTGTTCCCCGGCGGTGTAAAACGACACGGCAGGGTTCACAGCGTGCCACCACAAACGATTCACTCACCGCGCAAGGTGGCTGGCGAAAGCAATGTCGAGTCCCTCGTGACGTTGCGAGTCGACCCGATCGAGAAGCTTTGGCCGTCCATGCCGATCGGTTCGGCGATCGAAGTGAAGTTCGCCGACTGAGCGTTGGCTAATCCTCAGCGCCTGGCGTGACGGCTTGCACGTCGTCAAGCGAGAACGGGCCGTGTTCGGTGTCATCCGACCAGAGCACCAGGTGCCCGGCTTCACTGCGTCGCGCGTCGGGATAGCCCACAAAGTTTCCGCCGTCTTTTAGCAGAACGCGTACCGGCAATGTTTCGTTGAGACCGGGAAGCTCGTCGTGAACCAACGCCGGGAACCGGCCCCACGCCCATGTCCAAAGTGTTTTGTCGACCGACGGCCGGCCAGCGATGTCGACCCACTCCTCGGCCGCGTTTTGCAATTCGACGCGGCTGGCTTGCTGGCACCAAGGGCGTAACACCTCACTGATCCACGCACGGCGTGAAGCGGCCAGGTCGTTGAAATTGGTCGGGGTATCAGGCATCAGGATTTTAATCTCAGTCGTCATCGGGCGGCTTGGGCGTTGCAGTGGGAAAGAATCGAGTATAATCCCCAGCGACCCGTTCCACACGTCACCCGAATGGTCAATACGTGATGAGCCACTCCCGTTCGTTCGCCGTCTTTCTGTTGCTGTGGATCGTGCTATCCATCACCGGCTGCGGCGAGCCATTGAATTCGGGTGGCGAAGACAGCAGCAAACCTCCCGCCGACGAAGTGATCACAAACGATAATCGACTTTCGTCCGATGATCCCGTGGGCAAGCCACTGGAGATCGATCCGGGGCTCACAAACAAGGATGAGCCAACGGTCAATGGACTCGTCGAGGATGATGGCGAAAAGACCGAACCCGCCGTGCAGACGATCTTTCGCCCGTCGGACAGACGACCTCGTTTTGATGATCGCCAGTTGGCGAAACTCGGCATTCTCAAGTACGAGTCGAAGCGGCTGAAGTTGTACACCGATATCGCCCCGGCACGCGCCAAGCCCTTGCCGGGACTGATCGACCAAGCCTTCGACGCGCTGGCCGGCTACTTCGGCGAACTTCCGCCCGATCGCGAGCGAGCCGAGTTTCAGATGACGGGCTACCTGATGGCCAATCCTCAGCAGTTTCGCTTGGCCGGGTTGCTGCCGGGGAATTTGCCGTTCTTTTACCACGGTCGTCACCGCGGAGCCGAGTTCTGGATGAACGACCAGAAGGACGACTATTACTGTCGTCATCTGATGATTCACGAAGCCACGCATTGCTTCATGACGATCGTGCCGACGGTGAATGCCCCCGTTTGGTATCTGGAAGGCATGGCGGAACTATTCGGCACGCATGTCATCGACGAGCAGGGCAAGGTGACCTTCCGCGTGATGCCGCACAACAAGGCCGACTTTCGCGGCTTGGGTCGCATCACGCTGTTGCGAACGGAAGTGGCGACCGAACGTGCCTTGTCGATCTCCGAGGTCACGAATCTGCGTCCCGAACGGTATCTGAAGAACGAGGCCTACGCCTGGTCGTGGGCGTTGTGCAAGTTCTTCGATTCCCACCCGCGCTATGACAAGCGGTTTCGTGAACTGGGGAATGCGTTGCATGGCACGCCCCTCACGCCCGCGTTTCGCGAAGCGTATTCAAAGGACTTGGCCGGCCTGATGTCCGAATGGTCGCTGTTCGCGCACAATTTGCAAGACGGATACGACAACGAACACGCCGCGATTACGTTTCGACCGGGAACACCGCTTTCCGTTAGCGAGCCGCGAACGAATATCGAAATCAAAGCCGCACGCGGTTGGCAATCCAGCGGAGTGCGAGTCCAGAAAGGACACGCCTACGAGATTTCTGCCGCTGGCCAATTCACTCTGGCCGACAAACCCAAGCCTTGGGTCAGCGATGCCGGCGGCGTCAGCATTCGCTATTTCAATGGTCGACCGCTCGGTATGCTGCTGGCCACCGTTCGTGCCGACGTGATGCCCGACGGGAGCGGAGCGAAATCCATGCTTGACGTGCAAACCGTAGGTCGGGAATCTCGCTTCACTGCCCCGGTGAACGGCACGCTGTACTTGCGACTGAACGACTCCTGGAGCGAACTGGCTGACAACACCGCAAGCGTACGCGTGACCGTGCGTGTTGTGCCCGCGGAACCCACCAAGAACTGACAACTCCTGTTCCCGAAAACCCGCGAGACCAACCAATGCTATTCACTCGCCGCGAATTCCTGCACGCTTCCGCAGTCACCGGAACCGCCGTCGCCGCCTCGAACCTGGTCCCTCTGGCTGCGACCGCGAAACCTCCGAAAAAGAATCCACTCGCTCGGCAGTTAGGCATCACCACCTCGTCACTCTCCGGCCACATCGCGGCCAAGCCGACGAAGGGAAAGATGACGGCCCTGGAGATGCCGAAGATTCTCCGCGAAGAACTCGGCATGACCATCATAGATCTCAACACGAGCACCATCGCTTCGACACAGCCTGCTTATCTCGAAAAGCTGCGCACCGCAGCCGACAAGGCGGGTTGCGTGTTGACCAACCTCAAGCTCAACCAACGCGGCCTCGATATGAACATTTCCGACAAGTCGGTTCGCGAGAAATCGCTGTCCATCTACAAGAAATCGATCGACGCCGCTTCAATCCTCGGATTGAAATGGGCCAGGCCGCTGCCGTTAATGGCGAAGCCCGACATGGCGATTCACGTTGCCAGCTACCGCGAACTGTGCGACTACGCAGCGAAGAAGAACATTCAGATGCTCATCGAGAATTACGGCTGGATGGAGTCTGATCCCGAGTCGGTGCCGAAACTCGTGAAAGCGATCGATCGCGATGTGGCGGTCTCGCCCGATATCGGGAACTGGAAAACGAACGAACTTCGTTACGAAGGGCTGGCCCACAGTTTTCCGCTAGCCGTAAGTTGCGATTTCAAAGCCCGCCAACTCGGCCCCAACGGCGAGCACAAATTGTACGACCTGAAACGCTGCTTCGACATCGCCTGGAAAACCGGCTTCCAAGGCCCGTGGTGCTTCGAGCACGCCAATTCGGATCGCAAGAAATTGTTCAAAGAACTCGCCCTGCTGCGCGACATGTTACAGGGCTGGATGAAAGACGCTGGGTGAGGCAAGGGGTGATAAATAGTCGTTTCACCGAACGCTCAACTTGGCTGCAAACGATGGAAAACTCGTGATTTAGGGGATGATTTCCGCTACAATCACTGACACCCGTCCCGCTTTTATCCCGCCCCATCACTCACGCCGTTGACTTCCCATCATGGCCAAACAACTCGCGATCTTTGCTTTGATGATCAGCTTGATCTTCACGGTATTCAGTGGCAACGCATCGGCACAGGCTGCCGAGAAACCCGGCCCGGTCTACGAAACCGACATCTTGCCGATTTTGAAAGCCAGTTGCCTGCGTTGTCATGGCAAAGGTTCCAGCAAGGCGGAATTGAATCTCTCCACCGCCGCCGGCCTCTTCAAAGGGGGCGAGTCGGGCGTGGTCGTGAAGCCGGGTGATTTGGAAGAGAGTCTGCTTCTGGAGATGATCACCGACGGCTCGATGCCTCCCGAAGACGCCAAGGAAAAGCCGCTCACCAAGAAACAGATCGCACTCATTCGCCAGTGGATCGATACCGGCGCGAGGTCGAAATTGGTTTCCAGCAACTCGTTGACACCCGCAGTCACCCAGCACGATGTCATTCCAATCTTGTTGCGTCGCTGTGCGATGTGTCATGGACCGGAGTATCAAGAGGGCGGTCTGACGTTGTTGAGCAAAGCGACAATGCTCAAAGGCGGCAAGTCGGGGCCAGCCATCGTCGTCGGCAAACCCGAGGACAGCCTGCTGCTCGAGAAACTCCTCTCCGACAGCATGCCGCCCAAGGCCGATCGCTCGATGGCCGGCATTGAGCCTCCCACGAAATCTGAACTCGAAACACTCACCAGTTGGATCGCCGCAGGCGCACCGGAAGTGACACTTCCCTCCGACGTGGCTGTGATGAAAAACGATCCGCTGGTCACTGAAGCAGATCGCCAGTTCTGGTCGTTCCGACCGCCGGTGACTCCCAAGGTTCCACAGGTCAAAAACGCAACCCGCGTTCGAAACGAACTCGATGCCTTTCTGTTACGAAAACTGGAAGAGAAACAACTCGGCTATTCACCCGAAGCCGATCGACTCACGCTACTGCGTCGGGCAACGTTCGCCTTAACCGGTCTGCCACCGACGCCGGATGAGATTAAAAAGTTTCTCAGCGACAAACGTGATGATGCTTACGAGCATCTGATCGACCGCTTGCTGGATTCACCGAATTACGGCGAGAAGTGGGGTCGGTTTTGGCTCGACCTGGCCGGGTACAGCGATTCCGACGGCAAGCGACAAGCCGACATGGTGCGCTCGGTCGCCTATCGTTATCGCGATTATGTCATCCGCGCTTTCAACGCCGACAAACCCTACGACCAGTTTCTCATCGAACAATTGGCCGGCGATGAATTGGCCGACTACAGCGATCCGAAAAAGATTACACTCGAAATTATCGACAACCTGATTGCGACCGGTTACCTGCGGATGGTTCCCGACGGGACAACCGCCAATCCGGTGAACCGGGTCGAAGACCGGCTGGAAGTCATGGCCGACAGCCTCGACATTTTCTCGCGCGGCGTGATGGGCCTGACGATGAAGTGTGCCCGCTGTCACAGCCACAAATATGACCCGCTGCCGCAGCGAGATTACTATCGTCTGCTGGCCGTCTTCAAAGGAGCCTACGACGAATACGACTGGATGCCGCCCCAGAAATTCGGCAACCAATGGAAAAAATCGCTCATCCGTTACCTTAATATCGAAACGCCCGAGCAACTCAGTCAGCGGGAAAAACACAACGCGGCTCTTCAATCACAAATCGCCGAAGGCAGAAAAGAACTGGCAAAAAAGACTGCTCTGCACCGGAAAAAGATTGTCGACCAGCGGCTTGCCAAACTGCCGGCCGAATTGCACGCGGACTTGAAAAAGATGCTCGCCTCTCCCGTAGCCAAGCGAGATGCCGCGCAAAAAATGCTGGCAATCAAGTATGAAAAGCAGCTGCGCATCGACACCAAACAACTGGCCAAGCTCGATGCCGCCTACAAAAAGCTGGCCGACACACTCAACAAGAAACTCAAAGGCCTTGAGGGCAGGAAGCAGCAAGAGCCGAAAATCCGTGCGCTCTGGGATCGCGGGCGTCCTTCGATCACGTACATCTATCGTCGCGGTGACCATCTCATGAGCGATCGTCCCGTTGAGCCGGCCGTTCCGTCGGCTTTGAACTGGAACGATTACCAACTCGAAGCCAAACCGCCTTGGCCCAATGCAAAATCCACGGGTCGACGTTTAGCGTTCGCCCGCTGGCTCACTCAAAAGGACCATCCGCTCACGTCGCGGGTGATCGTCAATCGCGTGTGGAAACAACACTTCGGCCACGGCATCGTCAAAACCCTCGACGATTTCGGAGCCAACGGCGAACGCCCTTTGCATCCCGATCTGCTTGATTGGCTGGCCAGACAATTCGTCGACCAGGGTTGGAGCTTCAAAAATCTGCACCGCACGATCATGACATCCAGCGCCTATCGCCAGGTCTCTGCGGTTAGCGAACAGGCCGCCGAACTCGATTCCGAAAATCGCCTGCTCTCTCACATGACGATGCGGCGCATGACCGCTGAAGAGATTTACGATTCAACACTCTTCGTCGCTAGTCGGCTCAACCCGCAACCGTTCGGCCCGCCCGACGCCGTCACCATTCGCAAAGACGGCCTGGTGACTCCCCAAGGCGTTAACAACCTTTGGCGGCGCAGTATCTATGTTCGCCAGCGGCGCAAAGAAATGCCCACCATGCTGGAAACGTTCGACCTGCCCCAGATGAACCCCAACTGCACCTCGCGAGTCACCTCGTCGGTCGTTTCCGAATCACTGCATCTGCTGAACAACAAGCGGATTTACGATTTGTCCGACTTCTTCGCCCAACGCGTCATTCAACAATCAGGCACCGACCGAAAACAACAGATCAGTCTCGCCTACATGATTGCCCTGAACCGCCCTCCCACGCCCGAGGAAACTCGCTTGGGACGGGATGCGATTCAGCAATTCACCCAACAACGGCAACAGGCGCAAACAGAATCCAAACAGAAAACCGAAAGCAAAGCCGAGGAAAAGGCGTTGGCAGACTTCTGCCACATCCTGATCAACTCGGCCGCATTTTCCTATATCGACTAAGGCGATTTCATGAGCGATCGCAGACCACTCTCGAACATCACCTCCGATCTTTCCCGGCGCAGTTTCTTCAACCACGCCGGTGAAGGGTTACTCGGCACTGCGTTGGCAACTTTGCTAAGCAACGATCTGTCGGCGGCCGGCGTGGAAAAAGAACCCGGCTATCGCAGCATCTACGACCTCAAACCGCAACAGCCGCATTTCGAGCCGTCGGCCAAAGCGGTCATCCAACTCTTCATGCAAGGCGGACCCAGCCAGGTCGACCTGTTCGATCCCAAACCCGCGCTGAAAAAGTATCACGGAAAAACGACACCCAAGGAATTCACCGAAGGGGCCTTTGCCCGCGACCGTGTCGGCGTGTTGATGGACAGTTCGTTCAAGTTCGCCCAGCACGGCAAAACGGGGGCGTGGATTTCCGACGCGCTGCCCCACATGGCGAAAGAGGCCGACCAACTTTCGTTCATCCACTCGATGTTCAACGTTCACTCCAACCACGAACCGGCCATTTACAAGATGCAGTCCGGGAAAATCTTCCCAGGCCATCCCACGTTCGGTTCCTGGGTCGTCTACGGCTTGGGCAGCGAGAACCAAAACCTGCCCGCCTTCGTCGTGCTGGCCGACCCTGTCAATAAACTGCCAACCAACGCGGTCGAAAACTGGCAAGCCGGCTTCTTGCCGCCCTTGTATCAAGGCACGCCCATGCGCCCGACCGGCTCGCCCGTCTTGAATTTGCAGCCCGACTACAAAGAACCGGCCGCCGTCACCGCCGCCAAGCGCAACCTGCTGGCCTCGCTCGACAACATCCATAAAAAAAACCGCCCCCGCTACAACGAACTTGATGCTCGGATCAACAACTACCAACTCGCCGCTCGCATGCAGCTCGAAGCGGCCCAGGCACTCGATGTCTCCGGCGAAACAAAAGCCACGCTCGAAATGTACGGCATCGGCGATCCAAAAACCGACAGCTTCGGCCGACGTTGTCTCTTGGCCCGACGCCTCATCGAACGGGGTGTGCGATTCATTCAAATCCTGCCCAAGGGACAATCCTGGGATAACCATGGCAACATCCGCGCGTCTCTCCCCGCTGCCTGCGGAGCCGTCGACAAACCGACCGCCGGGTTACTCAAAGACCTCCGCCAACGCGGCCTGCTGGATTCCACGTTGGTGCTGTGGGGCGGCGAGTTCGGACGGCTGCCGATGGCCCAGGTCAAATCGATCGACCAAATCGCCAAAGCAGGTCGCGACCACGGCCCGTACGGTTTCACCACCGTCATGGCCGGCGGCGGCGTCAAGCCGGGCGTGAATTACGGTGAAACCGACGAAGTCGGCTACGGCTCGGTCATCAACCGCGTCAGCATCCAGGACTGGCACGCCACCATCCTCCACCTCCTGGGCATCAACCACAAAAAACTCATCTACCCCCGCAACGGCCTCATGGAGAAGTTGACCCATGTGTTTGATGCGAAGGTGGTGAAAGAGATTGTGGCGTAGGTGGGTTGTGTTAGCGACGGGCTGATTAAATCCGAGTGCCGAACAGACCACCGCTTTCGTTGGCGTCGCTGATCTGGACCGGATTGATGAATGGTTTTGGATCAAACCCCTCTGAAAACTCAGCGGAATTGAGGGTGTCCGAGTTGAGGGTCACGAGGTACTGAAATCCGTGCTTTGCCGATTGCTCTGCCTCTATCTCGATCGCCTTCGCAACTTGACGACTGTCCATTCCGTCAAAGAGATGGTTATCGTGTACGAGAAATCCAGGGCCGGATTTTCGAGCGGACCAGAGTACGGCCAGCATCATGTCGAAACAGAAAATTTGCATGTTTCTGATTCCCTTGCTGCGCCCGCCTTCAACTTTGATCGCAAACTCTAATCCATTGTTTGCCACATCAACGGTGAGGCTTCCTTCGTGATCCGAAATAAGTCGCGAAAATTCTTCAAAAACGACGATGGCTTCCGTGATTGGCTCAGCGTGGTCGTCGAGGTCGTTATTAAGATGTTGCCGAACCCGAGCCATCTTCAGAAACATTCTTGCTGAGAGTTTCTCTGGCTCGACGCGAGTAATGGCGGCACGAGTAAACGTGAACAATGGCCATCAGGTCTTCGGCCAGTTCTTGCTCATAGGATTTTTCTCCCGACGCCTTCTCGTCCTCCACGAAGACCAATTCGACGCCTAAATTTTCGCAGAGAGATTTGAAGACGTTGTTGCCGTATCTGCTCAACCTGTCCGATGAGTAGCAAACAACCTTGCCAACTTCTCCGGCAATGATGCGGCCAATGAGTTTCAGATATTTGGGGCGCGAGTCAGAGAGGCCAGAACCAATTTCAGAGAGAACGATTGGCTCTACCTTGTAGGTTTGC
>Ga0115002_10003949_pt1 | contig 18232 bp, 17 predicted proteins | sample ArcticOcean_MG_C_8_FD_89576 | JGI IMG/M metagenome (GOLD analysis project Ga0115002, IMG submission 89576) | Marine microbial communities from western Arctic Ocean - ArcticOcean_MG_CB11_86 | ecosystem: Environmental > Aquatic > Marine > Oceanic | place: Arctic Ocean: Canada Basin | collected... | reverse complement strand
GACTGGTCTCACCGAGAAGGGAGCGATTGTACCCGGTCTATATGATTACCTTGATCCCAGAGATAGGGATTGGGAGTATGTTAAAACAACCCCTTATTCCAATCGTCACGAAGTAATAACAGGCTCTCAGCCCGATGGTCGAGCTTATCCTCCAGACCTTGATTACACCTGCAATAACTGGACAAGTAACGCAGACCCTGACACTGAGCAAGAGGCTTATGGTGGCCCTGGAAGACCAAATGTTCAGATTGGATTTCCTGACCGAGAAGGTGGCGGCAACGGTTCATGGAATTCATCCCATGGTACTCGAGGCTGCAGTCAAACGGCATTACCGATAACTCACGGCATTGGTCAGTTTTACTGCTTTGGCATTCATAGAGAAACCCCATAATGAAAACAAATACTATTATCTCTATTGCAGCATTTTTATGCTGCAGCACACTCTCATTGGCACATCATGGTGGAAGCATGTACCCCGACCGTGAAGACGTGGTGATTCTAGAGGGCGCCATAATCGACGAGCTTTTATTTGTTAACCCACACGCACGATTACTCTTCAACTGGACGGATGCCAACGGCACTCTCACCGCATGGGAAGGAGAGCTTAGTGGTTCAACCGAGCTAGTAAGATCAGGCGTTTATGGCAACTTAGTTGAACCTGGCGATCGGGTTACCATTAAGGGATGGAGCCATGACTCTATCCCAAGAAACTTACGCATAAACTCAATCGTGTTACCGGATGGACAGGAAGTGGCACTGCCATGAAATCAGAATTTATGAGCACTCTAAAAAACACCCTCTATTATGTCCTTGCAATTACTACCTTAATACTGGCAGCCAATGCCTATGCGCAAGAGACTTCCCTGTCAGGGGCCTGGGTGATGGATGATCGTGGATCCTGGGAAGGGCTTATAGCAACAAATTCAGCGCAAGAGGTGCTGACTGCTTTTGATCGCTCAACTGACGACCCAAGTATGAGATGTGTTGCACCTGCGCTCATTCGAACAGCAGAATCCCAACCTCCATTTGAGATCATCGAACAAGACCATCAGATTCTGATAATTTATGAATCTTTCAATGTGGTTCGTCGCGTACGTATGGATGGACGCATAGCCCCTGAATGGTTACCCCTCTCTCCCATAGGGCACTCGGTTGGCACCTGGCAAGGTGATGACCTCGTCATTGAAACTACACATTTAACACCACATCTTTTAAATGATGACGGCTTCCCTTTTAACGGTGGTCCAGACGCACGAATCATTGAGAAATATAGTGTTTCCAAAGATCGTCTGGAATTAGAATTCAAAGTAGAAGACCCAATCAACCTACAAGGGGAAGTAGCAACTCGAACTTTCACCTACGATCGTGTGCCTGATGCTATGTTTTTCCATTACTCCTGTGACCCCCTAGATGCTACTGGTTGGCGTTTACCAGCAACTGGGAATTCATTAAGAGATCTGCTGCAATGGCTTGAACTTCGCCCCCCAATACCCGAATAAGGCTGATTTACATTAAAAGCAAAATATCGTCAGGCGTAGCATTCAATAAAAAGCTTAACGAAAAAATGAAACGATGAGATGGGTGAATGATTGAGAATGTAAATTAACTTTCAAATGTTGCCATTCCACTCAGATAAGTTGCTACTACAGGAATCTCCTTGATAGCGTCTGGGTCTACAACATGTGGATCAGCTGCAAGTAAAACAAAATCTGCTAACTTACCGGGGGTGAGCGAACCTTTTATACCTTCCTCAAAAGAGGCGTAAGCACCATTAACAGTACAGACTTTCATTGCCTCTGACACATCTATACGCTGATTTTCACCCCAGACACGTCCTGCTACATCCTTCCGGGTTACCATGCTTTGGATAGCCATCATGGGCTCATATGGACCCGGTGTGTAATCCGAGGCAGGAGCCACAGGAATTCCATAATCAATAAAAGAACGGTGTGCAAACATTCGACGCATACGTTCTTCACCATACTCCACCCATTTATTGCCATGATAATGAGCATAGGTATAGAACGGGGCAGGTATGGAGCCGGTATCTTTAATGCGTTGTAGCAAATCCGGTGTTACTAGTGAACAGTGTTCAATCCTAAAACGAGGGTTTGGTCCAACCCAGTTTCTAAGAACTCGTTCATAGGCATTAAGAACTTGATCAATAGTTACATCACCATTGGCATGGATACCAATACGAAAACCATTTGCCACTGCATCATCAACGGCCGCATCAATTGCTGCCTGATCCATTCTCGCAATACCATAGTCATCAGGTCTCCCCTCGTACGGTTGACTCATGCGCATGGTGCGCTCTGACGCCGAACCATCAGCAAAGAATTTAACTCCACCAACCATCAACATTGCATTACCAAACCCGGAACGAATACCAGCCTCTTTCATCGCAAGATATATCGGATCATTGCCTCGCGGCATAAATGAAAGACGAAAATGCATTTCGTCTCGCTCAAGCGCATCCATATACGCTGTCCATGCATCAGTTCTACCCCCAGCATCAGTTGTAGAGGTAAGTCCTACAGACGCCATACGCTTAGAGATTAATGTGACACTTTCACGCATAGTATCTCGATCAATAACTGGCCAATCACCCGCAGCCTCAAGTACATACTTCGCATTTTCGGCGACCTTTCCAGTAAGCTGTCCATCCTCACGATAGTATTGACCTCCATAGGGGTCTGGAGTATCTGCTGTTATTCCAGCTACTTCGAAGGCCTTCGAGTTCACCACAACAGTGTGGCCACCACGATGACGCACCATCACGGGGTGATCTGAAACTGCAATATCAATATCAAACCCGGTCAACTCCCGTCCTTCAATGAACTTCGTATCATCGTACATGTGAGCCTGAACCCATTGGCCTGGCGGTGTTTTTTCAGCCTGCTCAACTAGTGCATCCTGTACCTCTGAGATTCGCCTAAAGTCAACGTTTACGCTAACAGCCTCATTCGCCATAAGTGGATGACTATGAGCATCGATGAAGCCTGGAGTAACTGTCATCCCATCAGCACGAATCACACGGGTAGCGGGTCCAATTAGCCCTTCAAGATCTTGTTGACTCCCTACCGCTAAAATACGATCTCCACGGATAGCCATTGCATCAATATCCGTAATATCTGGGTCCATTGTGTGGAAAGTGCCACCCAAGACCACTAGGTCAGCTCTTCCATACTGAGCAGATGCGAAATACGGCATAAAGGAAGCCGTTGTCGCTGTCGCTACAGCTGTTTTTAGAACTTTTCTACGACTATGCATCACCATAATAATTCCCCATTCATTGGTGCTTTTATGTCTTATATAAATACTTACAAGTTGTAGTTACTAGTTATCGATCTTCATGTTATTTGTGCTAGAGATTACAAAAAAAATCCCCGGCAAAGTAGAAATTAAAACTATAACCCCATAACTTACGGAAATTGCCACACCGTCAGCGACTGGAAGTTCTGCCAAGCCCCAAATGGTGGCCGCACTTGCTTCACGAATACCCCATCCTGCAATTGTAATAGGTATCGTCATCGAAAAAAGAATAACAGGCACTAGCGCAATGAGTTCAAACATAGTCATTTCTATACCAATTGCTCGGGCGGCACAGTAAAAGCAAAACAGATAGCTCGCAAGCACAATTAACGAGTACGATAATTGCTGAAAAACAACATCACCTGTTAATAATGCATAGCGCATTTCTTCAAAAAACTTACCTACAGCTTGACCAAGCCTGGATCTTCCCAGCACACCCCTAATCAGTGTGTAAATTAAGATTAAAAAAATCACTACAAAAAAAAGTATGCTTCCCCCAATTTGAACAGATAGCACTTTCTCTTGTGACCAAGTAGGCCAAAAGAAAAAACCCATCAACATAAAGACAAACAAAACCATCTGTCCCGAAGCACGTTCAAAAATAACTGCACGAGCTGCTATACCAAACCCGGCTGCATCGCTATATAAACTCAAGTTGCGACCATGACGCATAGCACGTGCAGCGTCACCAAGCACGCCACCAGGTAAAATCTGATTTATCAGTGATCCAAAATAATATTCTGAGAGTGCCGTACTAAGCGAAAGATGTGCCCCAAGTCGCTCTGCCGTGAGACGCCACCTGACGGCGGAAAAGAAATATTGCGGAAGTGTCGCAAGCAAAGCGATACCGAGCCAAATCAGCTCAATATCAACAGTACGTTCAAACAAGGCCTCAGTATCTACAAATAGCAAAACCCCGTAAAGCAAAGCAACTGAGATAGCTATACGCTGAAACAGGCGTCGCTTCATGCCTTTCTGGAAGCTTAAGCTCACTCTAGACTTCAATGATTACAAAGCATCTAAGAGGAAGAATAAAAGTCTTTCCTGATAAGGAATATCGCTACCAAAGGTGGGAAGGCCATTATCAAATGCTGAATTTCAGCATTCATGTTTGGCGAAGCTAACTCAATCATGAATGGTGCGCCCACCCAAAATGGAGCATAAAAACCAATTAGCAACACAATCATTACCCACCAAATCCTCGGTGTTCGAAGTGGCTTTGGCAACCACAATAAAATCAATACACCAATCATTGCACCAAAATCCCCAAAGAGTTCTCGAAAAAAATGATGCCAACTATGAGTCAACGCAAGAGGACTTTCTGGTGTCAATAAAAACAAGTCATTGCCTATATGAGACCAAGTAAAGTACACGCTTCTCAAGCCTACAATAAAACCGAAAATCATTAGAAATCTGGCAACATTTAAACGGCTACAATATTGCTGCATGATTAGCTCCTTCTCTTTTTGGCGAAATAAAAATTAATGATGATCGAAAAGTGATGTGATGTATTCAAATACACCTTAGTGTCCTATGCGTTCTTCCTAATAGACCTTCTAAAATATGGCATGAAGATAGATCCAGCTATCCAAAACTATTTTGCGCGTGTTGTAAGCCCTCGAGCTATCATTCCAATCTTATAGAGAGACCCCGCACCAGCGATATAAAGCGTCTGTTTCAGGGGTCCACCAAACGCGACATTCTGACAATCCCTAGGTAAACACCTCACAGGAATAATCCCCAAATGTTCTCCCTGCGCATTAAGGACTTCGATGCCGCCTCCCGTTGCCACGTAGAGTCGATCTTCATTATCAACGGCCATTCCATCAGCAAAGGTCTTAACACCGCCCAGACCATTGTCCCGATTGCTTCGACCCTGCAAGGTGCCAAATTCCCGTCGATTCTCCACTAAACCGTTTGGCAAAATATCCCAGGCAATAACATGGTCTCCATTAGAATCACTGATGTACAACCTACTCTCAGCTCGGTTGAGTTGAATGCCATTAGGACGAATCATGTTTTCTTCGATTTTCACTGCTTCGCCACCGGGTGGAATGTAATACACCGTTGGTGGCAAACGAGCCCCTAAAGGTTGACCGCCATATCTCTCTACCAATTCTTCAACCTGTCCCGATGTGAGCCCAGGATCAGTGAAATAAACCCCGCCATTACTAGCGACAATTAAATCGTTTGGGCGACTGAATGGCATACCTTCAAAGTTATCTGCTAGCACTTCAATGTTTTCTGATGGGTGAATCACACCGATCCTTGTAGATCCATCCCAAGCCTGGGCAGAGATTAAGCGGCCTTCAGAATCCTCGGAAACACCATGTGATTCATTTGACTCGGCAACAAGTACTGAGACTTCGTTAGTCTCAGTATTGAAACGATGTAGTCTAAGCGCATCTGGTTCTGCGAATACGAGCAACCCATCTCTCAGACCAATCGGGTCATCCAATCCGTTATACCCTGTCAAAACACGAACAATCTGTGCTCCACGCATCACAACGCCTGGAATATCTGGCGCCACACCAACAATCACTGGCACATCGTTTTGCTGAGCAATTAGGGCTGAAAACGGCACCTGTGTTAGCAATAAGCCTATAACCGTAGTGATTATTTTTATGCTTTTCATGCCAATAAATACTCCTGTATACACTTAAGGGTTTACCCTAATTAGGTGCTCTTGACCAGAACATGCAGCCAGGTCCTGAACCCTCTCCCATCATGATTTCCCCAGTAATTTCTAGGGTAGCAAGGTCAATGATAGCCACTCGATTAGCGGCCCTAAGCCCGACATAGGCACGCATGCCATCTTGAGACACAAGGATTGCGCCATCACCTGTATCCATTTCAGCCATACTAATTCGTTTGATGACTTCTCGTGACTTAGCATCGAGAACAACTACTGATGCAGCTTCGCCGTCGATAATTAGCACACGACCATCCGGTGTGAACTTGAGGCGGTTGGCATCTTGCATTCCCAGGTCAAGTGTCTGGACAACTTCCTTGGTTGCCACGTTAATGATTGACACGCCGCCATCATTTCGCGTCGCAGTCCAGACCTCCTGACCATCAGGGGAAACGTCGATTCCTTCGGGAACATCTCCTGGCACCGGGATTACGGACAACGTCGTTTTAGATGGACCATCGAGGACGCCTTCAGCCATCGTAATAGAGTTAGAGGTACGATTCGGCATGAACATTGTGCGACCATCATTACCAAGAAGAAGCATATGCGTGCCATCCTGCCCAATCCCAAGAGTCCAGTCGATCTGATCAGTCTCAGGGTCATAGCGTCCGATCGACTTATAGCCCTCGATCGTGAAGTAAACCTTTCCATCAGCAAAGAGTACGTCATGTGGTCGGCTGCCTGGACCTGGATTTATTCTTCGAATCTCTTGCTGTGTGACAAGATCAATTACTGAAATCCCATCACTAGGGCTTGCGACAAAAGCTAGGCGACCATCCGGGGTTGCCGTCACCTCATGAGGATCATTCCCAGTTGGCACGCGTCCAAGCACCAAACCACTAGCTGGATCCACTATTGCTAAAGCGCTGGCATCCCTGAGAAGCACGAGTAAGCGCTCGGATGAGGGCTCCTGCGCACTGAGACTAGTAGTAGCAACCGAAAGAGTCGCTAGAGTAATAAGCAATACCAACGACTGTCGTGAAATATGTGTCAGTTTCATCCCGCGCCTCCTACTATCGATTAGGGTCGTCAAATGTTAATGGTTAAAGTTACCACTAATACAGCCCTATCCCCAGTTCTAGGTTAAGACTAAAATCAGCATCTATATTAAACAAATATGAAAAAGCTTAAATCAAATTAAACTATTCATAAGGAGATGAGAAATGCACTGTCTTTTAGCAACCAGAGGACAAAAGATAGCAAGTCTTATAAGCATAATATGTTTAGGTCTTTCATTAACCTCTGGATGCGCAACTATTATTCGCGGGCCTACCCAGGCTGTAGCCATAAGCTCCGAACCAAATGGTGCAGACATTCTTGTTGATGGATCTCTTGTTGGAATGACGCCATCAAACATTGACCTAGCAAGAGGGCGTGATCATTTAATTACGTTTGAAAAGGACGGTTATCACACCCGTAATATTCCAATCATAAAATCCATTGGAAGAGCTGTGTTTGGAAACTTACTCTATGGCGGTTTTCTTGGGTGGGGTGTTGATGCCACATCAGGCGCCCAATACAACCTGAACCCAGAAACACTAGTTGTTCAACTTATACCTCTATATGAAGAGGAATCTTCAGAAGAGGATCAAAATGAAAGTACTACGTTCATTACACGGCTCAATGAACTGGATCAAATGAGGGAAAGCAATCGGATATCTGAGGAAGAATATTCAAGAATGCGCCTCTCTGTGCTTGAACAATATTATCCGGAAAGCTCTCAATAAAGGGTTTTTATAAAATTAAACTCTCTCTCTTTTTGATCAAAGAAAACCATTGATTTATATGTAGTGTGATATCAATACACAAGGATATCTAACTCAGTAGGGACTGCACTCGAAGGGCCGAACTTGATCACCCGGCACCCATACCCAAGACCTAGTGCGAGTGTAAGGTTCCGTAAATAGCCACGGATCTGTCATCGTCTGTTCATACTCAAGGCGGCTTCCTGCCTCGTTAAGCCAAAAACGCTCAACCACTTCCATGGAATCACTTTGCATCAACCCATCTTGGCTAAAGTTTCGCCAGTTAATCCCACTCGTCAGCACTAACAAGGTGTCCTCATCCCAACGACCAAACGAGTAACCTAGTGGTGTTGACTCTGGCAGTTGATTAGGCGGCTCCTGCATGGAAATCACCCGAACGAGATCGTATTCTTCAATTCGAATCACAATTTCATCTCCACGATCCACGAGTTCCATTGGATTAGGTTGCCCCATGATCGTAGGCATTCCCGTTGGCGTACACTGGATAAAAGGATTGTCTGATGAGAAAGGATCCCACTGCTCACGCACTGCAAGCGCCTGTTCTGTCAGCTGATTATCAGCAGGCCTATCTATAAAACCACGACCTGCGCTACTCCAGACACGAAATACCCCAAGCGAACGATCAGAACCAATTTCGCCTGGCGTGTTATCCCGGCCGGTACCTATAGTATTATTCGTCCAGTGTGGATTAGGCGTATCCAGAAGCACTTCGCGGCCGTCTGGAAGCAGTAGATTTGTCGCATACATCTCGTCCTCGTAGCGTCGCGAGGGAAAACCAAATGCACCAACCGTTGCTCCAATTTCTAAAACCTCAGGCGACACACCAACACGCGCAAGACGTGTAGCGGGAATACCCTCAACGCCCATCAATATTTGGACACCGTCTACGACCGTCCTCATCGTAAAATGCATATGTGGGTTCTGCCAACGGACTTCGACAATTTCACCGTTGAACTCTACGGGTTGGCTCATATCAAAGGTCACGCCAACCGAATGGTGAGCTATAGTCACGACAGGCATAACTAACAAGATCACTGCTGCACGTACTAAAGTAGTGAATTGCATTGGCACCCCCCTCAAGACCAACTATCGAATGTTTTTTATAGACCTTTCTATCAAAGCTAACAAACTAAACGACTCCTAATTTTTCTGTTCATATCTAGCTTCCATAGGCATCAAACCGGCCTTGATAATGGGACCCCAAATAGAGTTTCCCAAATCATTAAGATGAAGACCGTCTGCCACAAAAATATCTGTCATAACATTACCTTCTGGATCTAGAAAAGGCGTTGCCGCGTCAATGTAATAAACGAGAGGATCGCTATCTGCAATTGCCCTATAGCCAGCATTCACTTCCTGTGCTTTTGGCCAGACCCCCCTTCGTAGCGTGCTAGGCTTAACCGACATGACGTAGATTCTAGTTTCAGGTAATGCATCATGGGTTTTGCTGATAATTTGATTAAGGTGACTGAGGATCATGTCCACAGGAAGTGCGTTGCGGTTATCAGTATCGTTATCTCCTTCATAGATTAGAATTGCTCGCGGCTCGTAAGTTAGAGCGACACGGTCCAAATAATGAAGTACGTCATTCATAATGCTGCCGCCAAATCCTCTCGGTATCACCGTGAGCGGAGCAAGAGCCACATGCGATTGCTCGTTCCACCGACCAATACTTGAGCTTCCGGTTAGCACGATCGCGCCTTTTGGTGGGGGATTCAATCGATCCTGTGCTTCAAACTGACGGATAGCTCCCTCAAATCGTTCTGGATCATTGTCTCGTGCCCAGCTAGGTAAGGTCTGGGCTTGAAGCTGCAAAGAAAACGCAACCAAAAATAAACATATAACTTTCGAGGAAAAAGTGTAAATCAATCGCCGCATTTTCATGCTCCTTTTTTGGTTCTTCTATAGCCTGAAACCCTACTCTATAACTGCAAGCTTCGCGCTGGCGCACTCTAACATGATGGACATGTAGCGGCCGAATCGCTCTGGGCCAAGAAGTAAGGGGTGTGGTCCAGTCGGATACTGTTGGCGAAGCTGTTCCTTAAGCTCCAGTGTGTTCATTGCTTGAGTCCAACACGGCCCCCCAGTCTCAAGACAGCGTTCCATAAGTTCCCCCTCTAAATCCGCTACTCCAGGATGCCCTCCGAGTGCAGTCTCTGCCTCCAGCGGTCGGGCAAAGTCATCGAACACGTGACGCCAGGCCTGGACGGATTCCTGATTGGGCATCTGCGTGCCACTGTAGATTAGCGCTGTGTGCGTGCGATCAAGATGTTTGACCGGTACGAGCATGGCCAGCGTGCCTGCCGTATGGCCCGGGGTGAGCGCTAACGTTACTGTGGTGTCTCCCAGCGTTAGCTGCTGACCATCGGTCACGATCATATCCCTCATTGGTCTCGGCCGATCTGGTCTCTCCCCGGATAGCGCTAGATCCCAATCAAGCTCAGTGATCAAAACCCTTGCCCCATACGTTTGCTGGAGATAGGACGCTCCCCCAACGTGGTCATTGTGACCATGTCCAATAATGATGTACTTGATCTGATTAGGATCTAGACCCATTTTTTCAAGACCCGGCACCAGCACATCTCGTGCCTCGGCGGAACTATTGAGCGTATCCATTAATATGAGGCCCTCGCTTGTGTCTATGGCCCAAGCGCCCACATCATTAAAGCCAATGTAATAAAGGTTCTCGAAAAGTCGGGTCGGCTCCATAACATAGTCCTCGACAGGCGGCAGCCCGGCTGCTTGCCTCACCAATGCCGTACGTCTGGGACCTGCGGGGGAGCAAAGTGATTCCGCCTCATTAACTAAATCGGATCCGGCCAACCCCATCGCCGCTGCTATATGCCGCTGAGCCTCTTCCGATGCTGCTAATGCCTCAGAAGTTGGAACACCCTGTCCTTGAGCTCTGAGTTCTGACTGTGAGGCAACCACTATTGTTACAGCGACGGCCGTCGCCACCAATACGTTCCTCAACATTGCGTTTTCTCCTCAAAAAATACTTGGAATAAAATATTAACTCTATAATTTAAGTAATAATAGTATTGCAAACTATTGTTTTTTATTATTTTTTATAAGGTTAATTCTAAGCATCTATTCTTATAACTTATCTCAGTATAGCTTCGTTAGGCATGCAACCTAAAGTCTTGAAGCAAAAGACATCAGCACATAAATCTCTCTCCCCTTTATGTAGTATGGCTCAAAGTAATTACCGCTAATTTATACGGCTTGCAGAAATCGAGAGCAGCATGATAAAGAGATTTATCCTACGCTACTGGCGAAAATCGTGGCGTGAGAGGAAAATAGAGTTGACATGAATAAGGCAATAGCAGAACAGAATATTGTAGTGGCATCTCTGTATCAGTTTGCAGTGATACCTGATTATGCGCATCTGCAAGCCCCACTACTCCGATCCTGCCTGAGTAATGGTGTGCTCGGCACCATTCTTCTTGCCAGCGAAGGCATTAACGGCACCATTGCAGGGTCTCGCCAAGGAATCGATGCCGTTATCGCATATATCCATGCGGAAAAACGGTTTTGCCAACTTGAGTACAAAGAGAGTTACGCATTAAAAATGCCATTTCATCGAATGAAAGTAAGAGTCAAGCGAGAAATCGTGGCGCTTGGTGTCCCAGAGGTTAATCCAGCTCGCGATGCAGGCACATACGTGAAGCCTCAGGATTGGAACGAACTTATTAGTGACCCAGATGTGGTTGTTATTGATACCCGTAATGATTACGAAGTAGCTATTGGTACATTCGAAGGCGCTCTTAATCCGAATACAAAAACGTTTCGCGAACTTCCCAAACGCATTGCTAATGAAAGCTCCCTCAAGACGAAACCCAAAGTTGCAATGTTCTGTACAGGCGGAATTCGTTGCGAAAAGTCTACTGCCTACATGCGATCGCTTGGCTTCAAAGAAGTGTTTCACCTCCAAGGCGGCATTCTCAGATATCTGGAGACCATCCCGGAAAAAGAGAGCTTGTGGCGCGGCGAGTGTTTTGTGTTCGACGGGCGTGTCTCAGTCAAGCATGGCTTGGAATTAGGCAGTTACGATCTATGCCATGGCTGTCGCCAACCACTTTCCGCAGAGGATGCTAAGGACGAATGTTTTGTACCCGGCGTTTGCTGCCCGAAGTGTCACGACACACTGACTGAAGAACAATTCAAAGGCTTTGCTGAGCGACAGAAGCAAATAGAACTAGCCCGCCAACGCGGTGAACAACACCTGGGACAGCGTCACCGTGAACAGGACTGATATACAACCCTCCGGTCTGCCAATCCTGTACAGCTTTAGACGTTGTCCGTATGCAATGCGAGCACGAATGAGTATTGTGAGCGCAGGCATCCGCTGCGAATTACGAGAAGTAGTCTTGCGAGAAAAACCCGCCGCAATGATCGCCATCAGCCCAAAGGCAACTGTGCCTGTCTTACAACTTGCCGAAGGGACAGTCATCGACGAAAGCTTGAATATAATGCGCTGGGCACTAGCGCAATGCGATCCTGAGGGCTGGCTCAATCCCTCCGATACGTCACCCGATGAGGCGTTTGCACTCATTGAGAAAACTGAAACACAGCTCAAGCCTCACCTAGATCGTTATAAATATCCGGACCGTTATACCGGTACAAATGCAAAAGAGCAGCGTGTTAAGTGCTGTAACTTCGTTAAGGTGCTTGAAAAAAGCCTTACAGTGATGCCTTATCTGTTTGGCAACCAGGCATGCATTGCCGACATAGCCATTTTTCCTTTCGTAAGACAATTTGCAAATACCGATCGTAATTGGTTCGAGGAATCACCGTACCGACACACGCAAGCGTGGCTATCAAAACTCTCAAATGGAAATCATTTTTGTGTCGTGATGAAAAAATACACTCAATGGCAAAGCGGCAGCGATAGCGTGTTTTTCCCGGAATAATGGAAACCAACAGTGCACATAAATCAATCCGTTGATCAATCGCTCATAGCAATCGCTATCATCAGCATGCTCAGCGGAGTCGTCGAAGTTGTGGCTCAACCTCAAGACCAAGCTCCCTTGTATCAGGTCGATCCGGCTTGGCCGAAGCCGTTGCCGAATCACTGGCTGGTTGGAGCCGTGGTTGGGGTAGCAGTTGATTCAAAGGATCACGTGTGGATTGTTCATCGTCCTGCCACGCTACAACCCAACGAGACACGATCAATCTGGCGCGCTGCTCCTCCCGTGATCGAGTTTGATCCCGAAGGAAACGTGGTTTCCGCCTGGGGCGGCCCGGCCAATGGCTATGATTGGCCAGATCTAGAACACGGTATCCATGTTGACGTAGACGACCACGTTTGGCTAGGAGGTGGTGGTGCGCAGGATGCACAAATCCTGAAGTTCACTCGCAACGGCAAGTTTGTAATGCAGATCGGGCAGAAGGGACAAAATGGCGGGAGCAATGACACGAAGAATCTTGGTGGCGCGGCCCATATGGTTATCGACCATGCCACTAACGAACTCTATGTTGCCGACGGTTACGTGAATCACCGCATGATTGTTTTCGATGGCGAGAGCGGCGCTTATAAGAGGCACTGGGGTGCATACGGTAACAAGCCAGATGACACTTACTTTGAGGCCGCAGGCGAGCACTTACCAAGCCCTTTCAGCGGGGCAGTTCAACACGAGAATGCTCCCAGTCAGTACGATCCTGATGGACCACTGCCCCCTCAGTTTCGCATTACTCACTGTGTACGTATTGCCAATGACGGACTTGTGTATGTTTGCGACCGGACCAACGACCGCATTCAGGTGTTTAGAAAGGACGGGGCCTTCGTGAAGGAAGCTTTTCTGGCGAAAGAAACTCTCGGAAGCGGTTCCGTCTGGGACATCGCCTTCTCGAATGACGCTGCACAAACCTATCTACTGGTCCCTGATGGAACGAACCAGGAGGTACGGGTACTGATACGCGATACACTCGAAGTTGTCAGTGCATTCGGGCAAGCGGGCCGATGGGCGGGGCAGTTCTATGGAGCACATAACATCGCCGCGGACTCGAATGGCGATCTATATATCACCGAGACATATGAAGGGAAGCGCATTCAAAAGTTCCTGTTCAAGGGTATGGGTCCCGGTAAAATACCCTGGGTGGAGTAAATGTAGATGCCTTGGTCATTTTGAGTGTTGTTAGGCAGTGACAGGAGGCTTGAGAGCATTGTCCCTCACGATAGCAATGCGCAGCCGAGATTAGTACTATCTCGAGAATCGGCGCCAAACAAAAACATACTAGTGGGAAGCAGTTTATGATTAGACGAACATCAAGGCTCGCAGCCATAGCTACGTTTTTGGTGATTGCGCTATTTTCCGGCACGCAGAACTACGCGCAATCTCAGTCGCTCAAGATCGGCATTATCGGCACGGGCAAGATCGGCAGCGCGCTTGCGCGGCATTGGATCGATGCTGGCCATGAGGTCTTCGTCTCCTCGCGACACCCCGAGGAGCTTCAAGGACTTGCTGACGAGCTTGGGATGCGGGCACACGCGGGCACACCCGCGGAGGCTGCGGACTTTGGCGAAGTTGTGCTCATCTCTATACCGTACTCGGCAATACCCCAGGTTGGAGCTGAGCTAAGTGCATCGCTCGCTGGTAAAGTTGTTCTCGATACGAGCAATCCCATCGCACGACGCGATGGCGCGATCGCGGACCTTGTGCTGCAGCAAGGCACCGGCGTTGCAACTGCGTCATTCTTTCCAGGTGCGCGAGTTGTGAGAGCCTTCAACTGCATACCTGCCGCATCGCTTGCCAATCAGCCAAATCGACAGCCAGCACGAATTGCGATTCCACTTGCCGGCGACGATACAGAGGCACTCAAGGTGGCACAATTGCTCGTCGACGACGCAGGATTCGACGGCATCATCGTAGGTCCACTCGAGATCGCGCGTCACTTCGACCTCGGTCAGCCACTGGCGCAAGGGGACCTCTCGGCCGCAGAGCTGCAGGCGTTAATCGACGAGGTGCTCTAGGATACTTCTTTAAGCTTTTTAAAAAGGCATACAAACTCAGCAACACGTAAGCTCTATAGCCCGCCTCAGGCAGCAAGAATTGATGCAGTTTCTTCTCCTGTGCAACGCTGGTTTTCTCAGAAGAACGCTCAGACGCTACAGTCTCGATCCGATCGTAGGCGATCTCACAACTGGATCGAATGCATTCTTACAGCTCACAACAAGCTGGATACGACGTGACGAAGTCGCGGTACGCTTGACACTAACTGTGAATGATCATAGCTTTACAGCACTCGTTAAACCGTCTTCCTATCCAAGGATATTCTTATGCGCTCAGTAGCTATGTTTGTTGTCTTCGTTGTGGCCCTTGCCGGCAGTATCTCGGCAGCCCAATCTCAAACACGATCTCTTCAGGTTTACGTTGTCGATGTCGAAGGCGGTAACGCAACCCTCTTTGTAGGCCCAACCGGTGAATCTCTGCTCATCGACACGGGCAACGGTGGCGCCAACGCCGCCCGCGATGCGGGACGCATCTTGGATGCGACCAAGGATGCTGGGTTGACGCAGATTGATCACTTGATAACCACACATTGGCACGGCGATCACTTCGGAGGCATGGCTGAACTTGCAAAAAATATTCCAATTAGAGCGTACTACGATGCCGGTCCGTCGGTACAGGGCCAGCCAAACACGTTAGCTTTCCTAGCTGACGTCTATCCAGGGCTTGTCGCCGAGGCGTCACGAACCATCGTCGATCCAGGCGACACCATCTCGATTGATGGCCTGGAATGGACGATCGTAACCGCAGCCGGCGATGTCCTTGAGTCCGACCTAGCAGGTGGCGGAGGCCAGAATTCCTACTGCTCAAGCTTTGAGCCTCAGGGACCCGATAATGGTGAGAATGCACAGTCTGTGGGCAGCCATATCAGGTTCGGCAATTTTACCGCCCTACACCCTGGTGACATTACCTGGGACGTTGAGGGCGCATTAATGTGCCCAGAAAATCACCTTGGTACGGTCGATGTCCTGTTTGTTGGACATCACGGGCAAGGACCCGCCTCTCCGGTAGGATCGAACACGCCACAGCTCGTTAATGCGATTGCACCGCGCGTGTCACTCATCAACAACGGCACTCGCAAGGGCGGACAGCCTGAGTCGATGAGCGTCATTCTGAACTCGCCAGGTCTCGAAGATGTCTGGATGTCACACTTTTCACTCCTGAGCGGTCAGGATTACACGGTTCCGGGCATATTCATCGCGAATACCTTTGACCAAGAGATCGGCGCTATGCCAATCGCACCGCTGCCGGGGGCACGCGATACTTGGCCGGATGCTCCACCGCACAACGGGACCGCGTACTGGTTCAAGCTTACGGCTATGGAAGATGGCACGTTCACAGTGACTAACGCGCGTAACGATTTCAGCAAGACGTATCACTCCAGAACAATGTCGGCCAACTAACAGGACACAGCCTTCGATATTTTGTAGCCCAGAGTCGTGATTTTCTGGGCCGTTAACGTCGAGGACACTCTCATAATCGCGAGTGATGAAGCTTCACTTTTAGCTGAGAGATAACGTCCCGCCCTAACCTCTTCGGGGATATCGCAGGATTCAGACATGCACGGTTGAGAAAAGCACTGAAATTTTGTCCGTGAGCGCCTACTGATCTATCAGCAAATACAATCAATTAACGTTGCTTTCCAGATTCTGGAGGCAGGGGCCGGAAGTTCAAAAAAGGTCTGCCATGACAGATTCCTCCAACCGCCGGTTTGACTACATCATCGTTGGTGCTGGGACTGCCGGCTGTGTACTTGCCAACCGTTTATCCCAAGACCCTAGCAAACGGGTCTTACTCCTTGAAGCAGGAAAAAAGGATAATTACTTTTGGATCGATATCCCTGTCGGTTATATCTACACCATAGGCAATCCGCGCACAGATTGGTGCTTTGAGACAGAAGCCGAAACAGGCTTGAACGGCCGTAGCATAGGCTATGCAAGAGGAAAAGTTTTAGGCGGTTGTTCATCCATTAACGCCATGATCTACATGCGCGGTCAACAGTCTGACTACGACCATTGGGCCGATCTTGGAAACCGCGGCTGGGGTTGGCAAGACGTACTGCCTGTATTCCGTCGTTCAGAAAACTATCAACACGGTGCAGATGACTTTCACGGCGTTAACGGTGAGCTGCGCGTTGAAGAGCGGCGAGTTAACTGGGAGATTTTAGATGCTTGGCGCGATGCTGCCGAAGAGTGTGGTATACCCAAGATCGACGAATTCAACCGTGGCGACAATTTCGGCAATGCCTATTTCCAAATGAACCAACGCAACGGCAAACGCTGGAGTGCGGTTCGAGCATTTTTAGATCCCGTTAAGGCTCGCTCAAATCTGACGATCTTGACTGAAGCTACCGTGCGCAAGATTTGCTTCGACGATAACGCAATAAAACCCACCGCCACTGGTGTTGTGGTCCGACAGGGAGGCCATGAGCAATTATTTGAAGCAGTTAGCGAAGTGATCTTAGCTGCAGGCGCCATCGCGTCACCACAGCTGTTACAACTGTCTGGAATCGGTACCTCTGAGACTCTATATAAACACGGTATTCAGCCCTTTATTGAACTGCCCGGTGTCGGCGAAAACCTTCAGGATCATCTGCAAATCCGCACGATTTACTCGGTCGATAACACTGTTACCCTGAATCAACGGGCACGCACGCCCTGGGGCATGGCCCTAATGGGCTTAGAGTACTTCCTACGTAAAACCGGTCCATTGACAATGCCACCGTCACAACTGGGCGCTTTTGCAAAAAGCGATTCCAACCAACCTACGGCAAATATCGAATGGCATGTGCAGCCGTTGTCTTTGGACAAATTTGGCGCCCCATTGCATCGATACAATGCCATTACGCCCTCGGTGTGCAACGTGCGTCCGACGAGCCGCGGTCAAGTTACTTTGCGTAACCAGGATCCAAACAGCGCACCATTAATACAACCCAACTATCTATCTACTGAAGAAGATCGAGCCGTCGCTGTTGCTGGTTTGAAATTTACCAGAGAAATTATGGCGGCACCGGCACTCGCGCCTTTTGCACCCCAGGAGCTTAAACCTGGCGCGCATTTGAGCACGGATGAGGAGCTGGCCCACGCCGCTGGTGATTTGGGCACTACAATCTTCCACCCTGTGGGCACTTGTAAGATGGGCAAAGACCCAATGGCGGTAGTGGATGATCATTTACGCGTACATGGCGTAAATGGTTTGCGCGTCGTGGATGCGTCCATCATGCCGACAATTACCTCCGGCAACACCAATGCACCGACAGTAATGATTGCAGAGAAAGGTGCGGAATTCATAAAGAACCAGTATCGCAACTGAAAATTATAACCTTGTCTTTTGACGTGGTTTTTAGGGTTGCAGGTTAAATTCCCCCCTCCTCCACCACATTAACGTCCAATGAGATTCATGGACGTCCTAAAGCCCGCTAACTGCGGGCTTTTTCTTAGGTTTAGCGT
>Ga0115002_10003946_pt1 | contig 18244 bp, 21 predicted proteins | sample ArcticOcean_MG_C_8_FD_89576 | JGI IMG/M metagenome (GOLD analysis project Ga0115002, IMG submission 89576) | Marine microbial communities from western Arctic Ocean - ArcticOcean_MG_CB11_86 | ecosystem: Environmental > Aquatic > Marine > Oceanic | place: Arctic Ocean: Canada Basin | collected... | reverse complement strand
GTTTATTTTTTTCCAAAAAAAATTACCTCAAACAAAAGATGTCCGAAAAAAAAAAATGTCCCCCAAAAAAAAAAAATTAAAAAAAAAAAATAAAAAAAAATTAATAAAAAAAAAAAAAAAAAATTAAAAAAAAAAAAAAAAAAATTAACAAAAAAAAAAAAAATACTAAATAAATTTAAAAAAGAATTTTTAAGATTACAAAAAATAGATAAAAAAAAAATTTCTGATAAAAAATTAGAAAGATTTTTTGAAATTCAACAATTTATAAAAAAATTAGAAAAAGAAATAAAAGAATTAGAAAATAAAGATCATATTAAAAATTATTTTTTAAAAACAGGAAATTTACTTTTTGAATATTATGATAAAACTGGTCAATTTGATAAAAAAAACAAGAATAATATTAAAAAAAATACTAGAAAAACACCTAATATTTTAAATTTTTTCAAAATACAAAATAAAGAAAATACTATTACTACTAATAATATAAAACAAAATAATAAGAAAGCTTATAAAAATAAAGCTAAATTATTAGATCAATATTTATCTTTAACACAAGATAATTATATAAAGAATATTGACCAAAATTATGATTATGATTATTGTTCTAATTGTAATAGTAATATGTTATTAATGCAGGATAAAGGCATTATGATTTGCCCTCACTGTGGAATACAGCAAAAAGTATTAATTAATTCAGACAAACCAAGCTATCGTGAGGCACCAAGAGAAATAAGCTACTTTGCTTATAAAAGGATTAAGATTAGTCCTGAAAAGCAATCATCTAATATTATTTGGGCTCTAATATTAGTAAAAATGTTGAATCCCAATAACATAATAAATATGTTAATATTCAATTGCTAGTTCCTTAAATGGAGCGAGACACCTTATAATGTTCGGGAAATCCCTTAGAGCTTTTACTACTACTTTATTTAAGAAATTTTATAAAGGAACCCAGTTAATAACTGGCTCCAATAGTAAAAATGTAAAAGATTGGGTAATCCGCGGGTAAAGAATTTAAGTCAAAATATTTGATATAATTCTCCCTCAACGACTGCTGGTAAATAGTTATTTAAAAATTTACAAACGGGTGTCGGTGAAAATACACAATTTTTAATTACCATAAAAAAAGTATTTTTGCTTAAGATATAGTCTAGACTTACCAGAAATGGTAAGGAATACACTTAGTAATCATTTTAATGAATTTATTTTCTCGTTAGAAACACTAATTAAAAGAAAATTTGAAATAATTTTCTTTAAGTATATATTACATTCATTGATAACAGCAATGAAATTTTATAAAATTAAATATAAAACTTTTAACGAGCAAAAAAACAAAACGGTTCATAACAGGAAGCTTTAAAAGAGTGTTACTTCCTAGTTGTATAATATCAGTTAAAATCTGTTAAGTATTATATTAGCAACATTTCCAAATTCAGGGAACGTCCTTTAGAGCTTATACTACTACTTTATTTAAGAAATTTTATAAAGGAACCCGATTAATTGTCGGAGACAATAGTAAAAAGGTATAAGATTGGATAATCCTGAGCCAAGTTCCTAAGTGTGTTATATAGTTAGCATATGGAAAAGGTGCATCGACTAGATGAAAATGGGTCTGAGTAGTTTAACTAACTACTATGATGGCTTAAGGTATAGTCAGTCCCTCTAGAAATAGAGTTTTAGTATAAAAGACAAACAGAAGTCCAGAGACTAAAAGCACATTTTTTTGTGTGGGAGCAAACGGGCTTGCTCAACTAAGGGCTATGTGTATAAAAAAAATATATGCAATCGCTATCCGTTCAGGGGAATTCCTTAGAGCTTTAATTACTACCTTATATTAAGAAATTATATAAGGGAACCCAGTTAATTGCTGGCTCCAATAGTAAAAAGATTAAAGATTGGACAATCCTGATATTAATTTCTAAGTTCATTATGGTAAGAATATGAAATTAATGGCAACGACTGAAAGATAGCTTGCAGGAAAGTATTAACCATACTTGATGAATGCAAAAAGGTACAGTCTAGACCGAATCTCCTAAGAGAGATTGTTAAAGTAATAGGAAACTATCGGTATTAATCGCAATTTCAAGCAAAAGAATCAACAGACATCCCAAGTGATGTGTTTAACAGAATATTAGTAGAAATAAAAAAAGAAAGAATTCTTAATATGGCATTATTAACACCGCAAAAATTAAGAAAAATATTAAAAAAATTAAAATTAAATAAATATTATGAACATGTTCCACATATTATTAATAGATTAAATGGTGTTCCAGCACCTATTATGTCAAGACAGACTGAAGAAAAATTAAGAGTAATGTTTAGAGAAATTCAAGGTCCTTTTATGAGAAATTGTCCAAAATATAGGAAAAATTTCCTTAGTTACAGTTATGTTTTACATAAATTTGTACAATTATTAGGATTAGATGAATATTTAGAATGTTTTCCTTTATTAAAATCAAGAGAAAAACTTCATCAACAGGATATGATATGGAAAAAAATTTGTGCAGAATTAAAATGGCAATATCATCGTTCTTTATAAAAATTTTTTAAATCATTCTAAAAAAACAATAAAAATTTTAAAAATATACTTATAAAAAAAAAAAGACATTTTAATTTAATGGAAATTTGGAAAAAAATACCAAACTATTCTAATTATTTGATATCAACAAATGGTAAAATTAAAAATTTAAAAAGAAATTCATTATTAAATATAAATTATGAAAGATTTAAAAATTCAAATAGTTATGTAAGGATTCATTTAAAAAATAATCATTTTTTTTTACATAGATTAATTTTAATGACTTTTAATCCTGTAGATAATTATAAAAATTTACAATGTAACCATAAAGATACAAATATTTATAATAATAATTTATATAATCTGGAATGGTTAACTGCAAAAGAAAATTCACAACATTATGTTTTGGTAAAAAAAAATAAAAAAAATATTATTAACAAAAAAATTCCTAAAATTCCTAAAATTAATTTAGAAAATGAAAAATGGAAACAATTTTTAAAAACTAAATATACTATATATTTTATATCAAATTATGGAAGAATAAAATCATTTAGAAATAAAGAAATTATTTTAAAACAAAATTTAAAATCTTATTTTGTTATAAATATTAATAAAAAAAATTATTATATTCATAAATTAGTTGCTACATATTTTTTAAAAAATCCAAATAATTATACAATTGTAGACCATAATGACACAAATAGATATAATAATTTTTACAAAAATTTAAAATGGATTAAAAATCAATCTGAAAATATGAATAATCCCATTACTAAAAGTAAATTAAAAAAAAAAAGATTTTCAAAATTAATAATTCAATATAATTTAAATGGTTCGAAAGTAAAAGAATGGGATAATATTAAAGAAATTTGTAAATTTTATAAAATAAAAAATTCTCAAAATATATATGCTTGTTTAACAGGATCACAAAATACTTCAATTGGTTTTAAATGGAAATATAAAAATAATATTAAAAATGATTTTATTATGAATAAAAGAATAATAAAAAAAAAATGTGATAAAGTAGCACAATTAGATTTAAATTGTAATTTAATAAGAATATTTAAAAATTGTATTGAAGCTGCTAAATTTTTAAAAATTAATTATTCAAGTATTTATAGAGTATGTAATGGAAAATATAAAACTTCAAATGGTTTTAAATGGAAGTATATTTAATTCAAGGTCCTTTTTAGAAAATGGTAAATATCAATATGATATGATTTTTTATTAGTTTTTAAAAATGGCAAAAAATTAATTATTGAATTACATGGACCTCATCATTTTGTTCAAGTTTGGTCACCATTACAAAGAAAATTTAGTAAATATATTAAAACCTAAAAAATTAAAGTAAAAGTCAAACATACTTGTATGTGTCGTTCTAAAACAATAACAATTTCAAAATATAAATTAAAATGGTTTTCTACAAGAAGGACAATTATATATTTTTCTATTAAATCTATCAGCATCTACATAACATTTATAACAAATATAATGATGACAATTTTTACCTTTACATAATTCTCTTGATGGTTTTACTTCTCTACAAATAGGACATTGTAATTTTTGAACTAAATCACATGCAGGACATAAATGTGTATTTAATCCTTTTAACCAAGTTAATTCACAAGATTGACATAAACCTGGACATTCTATATGAATACATTTTTTTCTATTTTTTTCAATTTTATTACAATTTAAACATAATAATTCAGATTCTTTAAAATAATCTATATGGTTTTTAATATGTTTATCTCTTTCTTGATATGAAAAACCATTAAAACAATTAGTAAATGAAAGATACAATTTTTTTCTCTCTGGTTCTTTTAAATTTATGTATAATATAATTAACAATTCTTTTACAGAAAACATAACTTAATATTATATATAAAAATTTGATTTTTTTATTTAAGATTATTTTTTAATTTATAAAAATGACATTTTATATATTTTTAACAAATGGAAATAAAACATATCAAAAAGAAATAAATAATACTACTATTTTCGGAGATTTGAGGAAAATTATAATGGATGTATATTCTTTAAAAAGAAATACTTTTTATTTAACACATTGTAATAATTTATTAAGTAATGTTGAAAATAGAATAGATATATTAAGTTATAATAATAATACAATAAATACAAAAATAAACAAAAACAGTACTATTAAAATTAACATTAGAGCATTTTAAATAATATTTAAAAAAATAATAATATATTTTTTTTATGATTTCAAATAATTATTTAAATATTGATGACAAAAACAGAAAAAATATTAGAAAATATTCAATTGAAATATTATTAAATTGTTTAGTAATATTTTCTTTATTATTAATTTTTTTTTTAAGTTTTTATTTTATATCAAAACCATCAATACATAAACTTAATCATATTTATAGTGAATTCGATGATTTAATTAATAAATTTAATGAGATTTATTGTATTTTAAATAATACTTGTCATACTACAGTTTTAAAAGAAATGTGTTTAAATTGTAATTTGTAATTCTTTATTTAATTTACAATATACTAAGAAAATTTTTTTGTCAACGCGTAAGTGGTGACAGGGAGTCCCCTTGCAATATTATTAAAAAACTTTTTAAATTTTAAATTTAAAAAAGTATTTAAAAAAAAAATATATATTAATAAAAAATGGAAAAAAAACAACAAAATTTTAATTTTTTTGAAGGATTATCTCCTATTTTAAATACAATGAATGATTTTGCTAAAAATATAACAGAGAAAACACAATCATTTGTATTACAAGATTTAACAGATAGTAATTTAGATCATTTATCTGAAGATGAAAATAAAAAAAAATATATTAAAACTAGTTATTCTAATGAATCATATATAGATAAAAATGGAAATAAAAGACAAGAAATAATTAAAACTTACAAATCATCAAATGGAAAAGATAAATGTGTTCATAAAAAAATTCTTAATGAAAATAAGTCTCATTTGCATATTTATGAAATAAACAAAAATAAAGAAAAAATAACTTTGAAAGATGAATATTTGGGTATTTCTGCATTAGAATTTATTAAATTATGGAATTTAAATTAGGTTTATATTTTTTTTTTTATTAAATTAAATTAATTATATCATTTATTTTAAATTTTTTATTATCACTAATAATTTTACAACCTTTTCCTGAACAACAAATATGACCTAATTTTATATTATTTTTATAAGAAAAAGCCATAAATTTTTCCATAAATCTTTATTTTTAAAATGAATAAATTCACATTGATAAGAGAGGTATGCCGATTTTTAAATTTGAATTTGAATTTGAATTCATTTTTAATTATATATAAAATAATAAATAAAATTTTAATCTAATTTTTTTTTGCGTTTATATTTTTTTTTAATTAAATTATTTTCTTTTAAGTATTAATTAAATTTTAACTTTAATTATTTAAAAATTAATTAATATGTATGTTTGTGTGAAGAAATATTATAGATTAGTTTCCAGCTATTTTAAAAAATTATAATGGAAAAATGCATTTTTGCATTTTTGATTAATTTATTAATCTGACTTAAGTGAAAGTGCTTAAAACTTAAAACTAATCTGTTTTCTTTATACAACAATTACCTTGGCGGAGTGGTCAAAAACGGCCTAAGTTAATATTAAAAGTATTAGCTATAGTTATCAGTTCAGGGAATCCCCTTTAGAGCTTTAATTACTACCTTATATTAAGAAATTATATAAAGGGAACCCAGTTAATTGCTGGCTCCAATAGTAAAAAGATTAAAGATTGGGTAATCCTGATGTTAATATCTTCATTCATTATGACAAGAATATGATATTAGCGGCAACGACTGAAAGATAACATGCATAAAAGTATTGGTCATACTTAATGATTGCATAAAGATACAGTCTATTCCGAATCTCTTTTTGAGATTGTTAAAGTATTGTGAAAGCAACGGTATTTAAGCTAACGCGCTCGACTTAATCTTTAGGTCTTAAAAGTAATATACCTAAAATAAAAGGCAATGTTTTAGGAAAAATATTAAGAGTCCTCTTTTAAATCTCTATTACTAGTTATATTTTAAAATATAGCAAAATACCTTATAATGTTCGGGAAAATCCTTAGAGTCTTTATTACTCATTTTATTTTGGAAACAAAATAAAAGAACCCAGTTAATTGCTGGCTCCAATAGTAAAAATATAAAGAATTGGATAATCCGCGCTTACTAAATCTAAGTCCATTATGATTAGGATAATGATTTATGCTCAACGACTGAACGGGTATTGGTGAATGATGATAGTTTAATCAACTTGAATTTGCTTAAGATACAGTCTAAACCGAATTTCTTTCTATAAAAGAAATTGTTAAAGTATTGTGAAAACAACGGTATTAATTGTAAGATCGAGTCTCCAGTAGGAGACGTGGGTGGAATATATCGTGCCCAAGTGTATGTTCATAAGCATATGCTAAAGTTGACCGATCGAGGAACGTCCTTAGAGTTATTAAAAATGAAATATATAAGAAATTATATATGAAGCCAGTGCTAATTACACTTCTCAATATTTTTAATAAATTGGATAATCTCGAGCTAAAAATCTAAGTTCATTTTGGTTAGAATATATGATTTTTAGTGTAGAGACTGCACGTCAGCCAGCATAAAAAAAATTAACTATTTTTTAATGATTGCTGAAAGGAACAGTCCAATTTATAATGAAAGTTATAAAATTATTGTCGAACCCCACAGGTAATAAATTTTTTTTGATATTCACAAGTTATTTTTATCCAATTTAAAAATAACTCTTGTTCATAATCATTTTTAGCACTTTGTATCCAAGTACATATTAATTGACTATTTTCTTTAATGTATCCTTTTTTTGAATTAATTCTATCTATACTTACATTTGTAGGACAACATCTGGATATCTTTTTTTTCAAACCATAATTATTTATATGAGTCATAGTCATACCACTTAAATTACATTTACCATTTTGTTTTTTCCATAATTCTTCCAAATAATTATAGTCTAAATCATAGTTTAATTTTTTTTTTTTTGCTCTTTTTTTTGATTCCTTTATTAAATTTTTTAGAAATCCTTTTAATGTTGAAAGATAATTTCTTATTTGTTTTTTACAACATACTTTACATTTAGATCTTCTTTTTTCACCATTAATATCTAAAAATCCTTTTTTGTCTCTAGTAAAATTTAAGTAGGATTTTTTTTCATTGCACTCAATACATTTATTATATTCCATTTTTTTGTTATTCCATTTTTTTTTGTTTTTTTTAAAAAATAATAAAAATTATTAATAATCAAATTTTTATTTTTTTTTATATTTTAAAGATCAAAAATTTAAATGCCTGAAAAATTAAAAATCTTGTATAAAATTATAATGGAATTTAAATACATAATAAATCCAAAAACACATAGAAAAGTTTCTATCTTAAGTAAAAAAGGGAAAAAATTATTACTAAAATACAACCCCACAGGTAATAAATTTTTTTTTAATTTTTTATTAAATAATTATAATTAAATTATAAATATTTAAATTTGATTTTTATAAATCAAATCAAATCAAATCAAAAATAAATGTCATTAAAATATAAAAGTAAAATCTGGTTAATACCAGAAGACAAATTTAGAAATATAATTAAAGAATCAAGAGATCATATAATAATGCAGTGGTTAATTGTGGATTTAAACACGGTGGGAATTCTTCTACTATTAAAAATAGAATAAAAAATATAATGTTTCAGATAATTCAATCCGGAAATGGATAAAAAAATATAAAAAATATTCCAAATAAATAAATTAAAAAAAAAGATTATTTCAAATTCTATTTAAATGGATTTCTTTCGATCACTCTATTTCTTCTATATTTTTTTCGGGCACAAATACCACACCATGTAATTAAACCACAATTACAATTTTCATTTTTTTTTTCATATAAATTATTAAATAAAAAATTTAATATTTCATTTTTTGGTTCTTTTATTTTATTTAATTCTGGTCTTTTTCCAGTTTTATCTCTTTTAACATTTTTTAAACATGATAATTTCATTTTATTATTTATATTTATTCTTATTTTTATAAATCAAATTTTTTAAATTTGATTTGACCATTGATTATAAATATTTTTAATTGTAATATTATTTTCTTTATTTTTTAAAAATAGTTTAATTTCAGTAAGATTATTTAAATTATTAATTAATAATTTTTTTTTAAAATTAAACATATAAGACCATTTAATAGGTTTTGAAGAATATAATGAAGAATTTGACCATATAGTATGTAAATTTATTAATTCTTTTGTATTTTTATTAATTTCTAGTATAGTAGCACCAGGATTAATTTTTGTATCTGAATATGTAGTTGCACTTCCTATAGTAAATTGATTAACATCATTTACAAGTAATAGATTACCATTATGGTCGTGTCCTACAATAATAACTATAATATTTTTTTTATATTTTTTAATAATGTTTTCTAAATAATTTTGATATGGTTGAGAACTAGATGGGTGATGTTTTAATAATATAACTTTTTCATTTAATTTAGATGATTTGTTAAGAACATCTATTAACCATGCCATTTGATGTTTCCAATCATAACGATATCCTATAGTTAAATATAGATTATTATCATTATAAAAATTAGTATTTAAAACAATTAATCTAATATTTCTTGCAAGACTTTTTGTATAAAATCCTCCAACTTTAAATGTGTTAATTTGATCTTTTCCTAAATATTCAATATATGGTGATATTGCATTAACAAAAAAATCTTTTGTACCTGGCATTTGATCAGCACCTGCAACTAAATGGTTACCTATAACATAATAAATGGGCACTTTAAAATATTTTTTCATAATATTCGCAGTTAAATTATTAATTAAAAAATTTTTTTGTTCAGTTTGTATCCATAAATCATGTGAAGGCGAATCACCACCAAATATGACTAAATCAATATTTTGTTTACTTAAAAATTTAACAAGTGATTCTAAAGTTCTTAATGGAATATCACAATTACAAGCATCTGGAGAAGCCCAAAAACCAGAAAAATCATTTTTATTTTTAGGTAAAAAACTTGTAATTTTATTACAAGAAAGAGGCATACCTGATGATTTACTAATATTTTCTTTATAATTTAAATCAACATGACTATCAGTAATTACTAAAATTCTTAATATTTCATTTTTAAACCTATTTTTTGTTAAATTAGAATAAATTAAAGGAATTTTTGGTATAGGATTCTTAATATAAGGAACAGAACCTTTGCAAGATTTTAAATTAATACAAATATTTGTATTATTCATTTTTCCTAAATTAATAGCTTTTAATATATTTGGAACATATACTCTAACCATTCCTTTACATAATATTTTACAATTATTATAATTACTACATTCACTTTTTTCACCTGATAATTTAACTAACTCTTTCGGAAATCCATTACAAAATTCTTGTAATGAATCTATTATAACATCTTTATTAAGTTTAGAATCTATTGCTTTATTTATAACACCAAAAAAGTTTTTACATAAATTACAACTTAGATTTGAAATACCTAAACTAATATTTAAAATTAATAAAATATATTTAAATTTCATAAAAATTAATTTATATTATTTTTTTAAATATTTTAAAAATAAAAAAAATATATTACAACTTAAAAAATTTTAAATTTATTGATTTACCAAATTAAATAAATCATCATATGAGAATTTTTTTTGAAAAAGATTATCCATACCACAAGCGAGAGCATTTAATTTATAAGAATTCGTGATAACATCACTAGTCATACCATAAATGGTATTTATATTTTTAACAATTTTTTTTTCTTCTAAATTTCTTATTTGTTTTACAGTTTGAAATCCTGTCAATTCTTCCATGTTGATATCTATTAAAATAATGTTAAAAGTATATTTTTTAATTAACTCTATTGCTTCAATTCCAGAATAACAAATAATTGGTTCTGAAAATTTTTTAAGAATATAATTAAATCTTTTACAAGTTGATGGAGAATCATCTACAATTAATATTTTTTTATTTATAATAATTTTATTTGTAAATTTTCTTGGAGATGGACTTCTTGGGCTTTCTAAATTATTTATAGGAGTTAATACAGTATAATTATAATTATCATTAATATAAGACTTAACTTTACCATAATGTTTAATAATTGAAATCATTTCTTTAAATTTAATTTTGAATGTTAAATTATTTTTCGTAGACTTACTGATATTTATACAATATGGAGAACAAATTTCTTCCATTCTTTTTGCAATATTTATTGCATCTCCAATTATTCTATAATGTGAATTATTAATATTTTGAAGATTCTTTAAATTATTTAATGTAGTTCCATAAATAAATCCAGTATTAATTCCTATTCTAATTTGTAAATTATAATCATATAAACCTATAAATAAATAATTTAAAATAAAACTTAAATTTATTAATTTAAATGCAAATTTAACCATAATATCAGCATGATTTTTTTGAGTTAAAAAATGATTAGTTATAAATATAAGACAATCACCAGGTATTTCATATAAAAAAGGTCTATCTTCTTTTTTTATAGTATTTAAAATATTATCTACTGATTCAAACCAATGTGTTAACATTTTAAAAATAAATTTTTTATTTTTTATTTTTCTCGTATATTCAGAATATTTAACTAAATTTACAATCATAATAGTTGAAAATGTTTTTCTTACTTCTTTTTTTTCATAGTTATCAATAAAAGATATTTTATAATTTTTATTTATTTTATTTATATTTATTGGTTTAATTCTTTTATTTTTTATTTTAAAGAGTTTTTTTATTAAATTCATAACTTATAATATTAAATTTATTTTTAAACTTTTTCAATTTTAAACTCTTTTTAAATTGAAAAAAACGATGATTTGGTAAATATCAATAAAAAAAAATTAAATGAAACTATTAATATTATAAATTATAATTTTTTTTATTTATTTTCTTTATAATGATAATTTTTTATTTTATTATACATTAATACATTTTTAGGTGACGGAGGCGCAGATTTGTCGTACACCATCGCAGAAGATATTGACCTAAATATACAATATACTATTTGATTTTTTTCATAATTTTTAAAATAATCTAAAAATAAAAATGTTCTAATTAAATATTCATTATTTCTATGTTTTATTAAAATATTATCTATTCTATTTAAGTTATAAACATGACCAAACATATTTTTATAATCTTTTATTATATTACTTTCAATATATTTAAAATGATACATTAGTAAACAATGTTTAAAAATCATATGTTCAGATACAACATATTTATTAAAATCAAGTATTTTTTTTATTAAGATTTCAGGTAAATTTTTTTTGAATAAATAAATCATTTTTAAAAAAAATATAAATTAAATATAAAAAAAAATCAAATTTTTTAATTACAAAAATTAGATTGGTATCTTTTTTTTTACTTTAAATTATACTCCATCCATTATCTTCTTTATTAGTCAAATTAATTTTTTTCTCTTTATCTACAATTTTAAATAAATAATGATTTTCTAATGTTTTTTTTAATTCATGTAATTCAAATTTATTTCTGAAAAAAAAACAAAACATAATTGATGGATTTATTTTATTTATTTTTATACTATTATAATCTTTGGCTAATAATTTGTTTTTATTTTTAATAAAATTTTTATCATAATAATTAATACAATGGGGGTCAAGATAAATTAAGTTATCATAATTATCAAGACTATATATGAAATATGCTTTTTTATTTATACCACCTAAAAGTCCTATAAAATTTCGAATTTTGAAACACTCTTTAATACTATTTATATATTTATTCTCTACATAAAATCTTCCTAATTTTGCAGAAAAACATATGATTCCACATTTGTTAATATTTATTTTTTCTAAAGAAATTATATTATTATTAGATAAATACAACTTAAATTTTAAATTTTCATTATTAACAATTTTTTTATAAATTGAAGAAACAAAATAAGAGCCCATATACTTACCTTCGTAAGAAGAATTCATTAAATTTTTAACGAATTTTTGTATAGAAAGAATACCATTTTCTTTATAAATAAAATTTAATAATTCATCCCCATTATAAATATATTTTAAACACATTGATAACATATTTTGATATGATCTAATCATGCATCCCCATAAAGCGTCTGTTAAAATGTTATTTTTACCAAAAGGTATATCATATTTTACATAAGTGAAGTGATATAATGTATTGGTAATATTATTAATTTTATTTTTATCGTATAACCCACCAGAAATATAAAATTCTTTTTTTAGCATTATTTTATTTATTGTTTTTATTTTTAAATATTATTAATTCTAATATAAAAAAATGATAAATAAACATCAAAATTTTATTAAATTTAATTTTATTTATCATTTTTTTATAATTTTTTAAGTAGTTAAGAAAAATAAATATATTTTAAAATTTAATTTTATTATAAAAAGATTAAAAAGGTTCTTACAAGGTTTTATTCTATTTAAATGGTTTAAATAATTAGATTTTTTAGATGTATTATAACCACAATTATTGCAAACATATAATTTATTCTTTTCATTTTAATTTTATTAATTTTTTATTACAATTAGAATTTTTAAATCAAATTTTTATTTTTTTTTAAAAATAAAAATTGTTAAATGGAATTTAAATATTATAAATTTAATTATTTTATTAAAAATACAAATCAAAAAAATATATCACTGAAAACTATAAAGAATCTATTAAAAAAAATCAAAAAACTGAAAATTATAAAGCATATGAAAACAATATAAAATGAAAAAGAAGAAATAAAAAGAAACCCAAAAAAAATAAATGTATTTATGGTCTTTGTCCAATTATTACTAATAAAAAAGATTTAATGAAGACATTATTGTTTAAGGTTCTTCAGATTTCTTCTTTATAAGAATTCAAATAAACATAAAAAATATTATTAAATTGGAAATATTTTATTAAAAATATTAAAAACAAATTAAAGATTCTGGTCTACAAAAATGATAAAAGTAGTATAATTCACTAATGTTCCTAAAATACCCCCCACAGTAATACTTATTAAAAATTGAATAATAATCATATTATAATTGTATTTTAAAATTAAATATTACTGTTTTTTTAAAAAAAATTAAAGTTTTTTTACTTATTATAAATTAACCTGAAGATATCTTTAAAAAGTTGCTAAACAAATTCAATTAAAACATTTTTTTTTTTGTATTAATTATAATCCTATTTTTAAAAAACTAAAAATTAATAAATAAAAAATAATTTAAATTTTATTTATTGAAAAATAATTTCTCGAATCTGTCCATGATTGGGCAGGGGAATTTACAGCACCCGAAGTAGTCTTATAAAATACCCTTAAGACGTCACCACTACTCAAACTTAACAAACAAGTGTGTCCAGTATTCGTTCTGCAACCCGATTGTCCATTTGTAATATCGAATGCGTGTCTCTCTCCGCCGAGACTGCTGCTGATTTGGGGCGAATCATTATTCACTGTGATAAAGGATTCACGGTTCCCGTCGCTATTAGGACTGTAGCTTATTTGGTATGAAGCTCTATATATTCCCGAGCTTCCAACAATTATCGAAGTTTTACCACTCACCGAGGACCCGAAAGTGCAACCACTTGAAAAATCGACATCCCAAATCCCACTAAAATAACTATTTGTTGATATACTGGCTTGAAGACTCGCGCCAGAGGATAATCGAGCATAAACGGCAACACAACAATCTGTAAAAGCTTATGTTGATGCTAGCTCTGCCGTGTCACACTAAAATAATTCGCACCTGATAAAGTCGTGACAGCAGGACTATTTATAGAAGTTCCTGCTGTTTGAAAAACGATGCAATATATCGCATCATTAGCATTCAACTTTAAGAAAGATTCACCTTTCAATGTAATCGCAAATGAACCTGGTGGATTACGTATCGATTGTCCGTGTCTCTCTACAGTACTTCCAGATACTGTCGAATTGACTGTCATAAATGCAAGACGATTTCCATTAACGTCTCCACTGAAATTTATTTGATACGAACAATGATAGTAACCATCGTGAGCCACAATTATACGATTGTTTGTTGCTCCATAGGTCATATTCAATGCAGTAAATACTTGTGTCGAAAAGGTTAATACTGTAATAAGATTACTCGAAATTGTTTGTTGAGTAGTCGAACTCAATTTTGCATAACCACTTACGCCACTGGATGATGCATCAACATAGGCTTTTACAGATTGTTGTGTAGGAACGTGAAGGGCACTATCTGATACCATATTATCTTCATCTATAGAAGACAGCATATCTGCAGCCCCTCCTCCAATTCTTGTCACGCTAAAATAATTCGAACTATTAGCTGCGGTATTGAATGGACATTTTAAATTAGGCTGAGTAGTAGATGTATGACCAACCATAACATAAATTTCATCGAGAGCAGCTAATTTGATAACACAAGAACCAGCAAGTCTAAGTTGAATTGCTGACATATTGTCAAGAACACAAAACCCGTGTCGACGAACACTACTCGTAACAGTTGTTGTATTTACTGTCATTGTCGCGAATCGAAAACCATTTGCATTATTCTCGAAATCTACATTATATTCACATTGATAATATCCTGCATTAGTGACTTGAATTCTATTATTTGAAACATAACTACAATTATAAGGCGGGTCAAATTCTTCTGTATCCCAAGTTAGAACAACTAATGCATCGTTAATAATAAATTGCTGTGTCGATGATTGTAATTTTGCATACGCACCTTCTCCTCCTCCTCCTCCAGCATTTGCATCAACATAGGCTTTTACAGATTGTTGTGTTGGAACATGTAATACACTATCTGATACCATATCATCATCTTCATCTATAAAAGGCAGCATATTATCACAGACAATATTACCACCTACATTTAAATTTTCTTGAATACCAGCCCCCCCATAAACTAGTAATGCTCCTGTGTTAGTAGAAGTGGATTGAAAGAAAGGAGAAATTACCACAATATTTTTATCAACATTTGCATTATAATGTGAATTTCTAAAATTAAATTTATATTGAAGTTGGGCACCGCCATTACCAGCATCAGATTGTATAGTTTTAAAAAATGCAGCGTTATTTACATCCATTCCAAATTCAAAACCTTTTGTTCCACCATCTTGTGACATAATAATTATAGGATGCTCAAATTCATTTATATCATCAGTATCAGCCTCCATTTTCAAAACACAATGTTTTTTATTTGTAAGAGTTAAAGAACCTCCTATATGAACATCTTGTTGAATTCCTACACCTCCTTTAACTACAAAAGCACCAGTTATAGTATTTGTTGATTTAGTAGTAGAAAGAACTGATAATATGCTTCCATCAAATGTTAAATTTGCTTCACCATTTAAAGAATCGGTTCCTGAAAAAGTAGTAATTCTATTATTGACACCATTTGCAACTGCTGAAACAGCACCTCCTCCTCCTGCTGCATCAACATAGGCTTTCACAGATTGTTGTGTTGGAACATGAAGTGCACTATCTGATACCATATTATCTTCATTTATTGAAGGAAGTATATTAGTACTTGTACCAAAATCATTTATTAATACTAAATGTTTACTCGTATTTAAATAAAGATTACCATAACCAGAAACTGGTGTTCCTGGACTTGATATTGCTTTTATTTTTAATACTTTTTCTAATTGAAAACTATCTGTAGTTATTTTTGCTATAACAGTTCCATCTATTTTATGAACAATCGCACTTGTAATTGTACTTGTTGATATTTCTAAATCATTATTACTACTATCAATACAAATTATATGATTATACGTATCTCCTCTTTTATAGAGTGATATTTTACCACCATCACCACCATTTTTATTTGAATCACCTCTAATATTTAATACACATTCATCAGTATGAAAAATATCAAATAATCTTGATTTAAAACGACTACTATCACCTACTACTAAACCACCATTTATTTTTACTGCATAACTATTAATATCTGTACTTAAATCATCTGTTGCTCTATCATTCGTAATTCTAGTACTATTACTAAAATCAAAAGTATCTGAAGTTTCTCTGGTAGCAATATTACCTAGATGCACTTGCAAATGTAACAATTCTATTATTAATAGCATTACTTGCACCAGTTAAAAGAGATTTCGAATCAACATAAGCTTTTACAGATTGTTGTGTTGGAACATGAGATGTACTATCAGAAATCATAGTATCCTCATCTATTGAATCTAAAAAGGCAGATGTCCCTAAATTACTAGCAACAAAGGCTACATTTATTTTTCATATTATAATATAAGCAATACATATTTTTTAAAATAAATTTCAACACTTAATATTTTCTTAATAAAATGTTGTTTATATATGTATGTATAAATAAAAATATTAATAGTATATTTACTATGCTATATATAATAAAGTTATTTATTCATTTTTTTAATTCTCATAGACATTCTTGTTTGTACTGGTTTTTTTTTAATTCTTTCGCTTCTACGTGGCAAAACAACTTCATCATCAATTTCATTCCATTTTTTGTAAAATTAAGTAAAATCGTCATTATATTTTATATAAACATATTAATTTTACTGGCGATTTTGACTTGCCAAAGTATTATTATACCCTTTCTATTTTTAAATACCCACCAGTAAATACGGCATTAGTCGTCACGTGGTCTATAAAACACACTAAATATGAAGAACCATCTGAAATATAAGAAGTCGTGAATGCTTTTTCAGAATTTGTACCTGTATCACCTATTGTCAGTGCCAAATGGCGTGTTAGGTAATCAGAAACAGCGCTGCCGCCAGTATGAACATAACTTCTTGAAACCACGGCTATATCCTCAGAAAACGCAGGACCTGCGGTCCGATTATAATATGAAATATAAATTGCTGTTGCTTTCCACCCAGAAGGAACTTGCGGAAGGTATAAATAACACTCACTGCCTGATGTTCCCATACTTGTGCCTAAAACATATCTTGATGCGGATAATGGCGCGCCGTAAGGGTCTAATGTCCCATAGTCTCTAACGACTGTGCCATAAGCCCCGTAACTTACATCATCGTCTCCTAACTGGACAAATGGAGAGATACAGATGCGACGAATTTCATTATTTGTAAAAGAACTACCAGATATCCAATAAGAACCAGATGCGTTTAATGTTTTTCCATTGTTATCACATATAGTTTTATTTGCTATTACTAATGTTTCACAACTAATAGAACCACCTACATTTAAATTTTCTTGAATACCAACGCCACCATTTACTACTAATACTCCAGTATTTGTAGATGTTGAACTTGTTGTATCAGATATTTCTAATGGTTTATTCATTGTAAAATAGTTAAAATAAACATTAAATTCACCACCACCCCATAATTTTAGAGTTAGTTTAGCATATGTTTGTGGTGTATCAAGATACGAGTATCTAATTATACCTTCCTTACCAAACCAACCCGCTTCACCTATAACAAAATCCAAATGTGTCCCACTAGTCATTCCAGAATTTCTTAATTTTAGCAAAGTTGTATTAGCATTTGTATTTTGAGTATTTTCTAAAAGTGTACCATTAAAAGTTAAATTAGCTTCACCATTTAAAGCATCACTACTTGAAAAAGTAATTAATCTATTATCAGCTTGATTTATTATATCTAATTTTGATGCATTACCTAAATTTCCAGCAATAATTGTTTCACAACTTATTGAACCACCTATATTAACATCTTGTTGAATTCC
>Ga0115002_10003945_pt1 | contig 18255 bp, 17 predicted proteins | sample ArcticOcean_MG_C_8_FD_89576 | JGI IMG/M metagenome (GOLD analysis project Ga0115002, IMG submission 89576) | Marine microbial communities from western Arctic Ocean - ArcticOcean_MG_CB11_86 | ecosystem: Environmental > Aquatic > Marine > Oceanic | place: Arctic Ocean: Canada Basin | collected... | reverse complement strand
GGGTCCGAACCTGGGACCTCAAGCAGGAAAGGCACATCGCGAAACGCCGGGTGCGCCATGATAGTCTCGAAGCCAGACACCCCGATGTGACCTTCGCCGATATTCTCGTGCCGGTCGACGCCTGAGCCGAGCTCCATCTTGGAGTCGTTGGCGTGGACGGCAACGAGCCTTGAAAGACCGATCTCTTTGTCGAACTCCTCCATTGCCTTCGCGATGCCGTCCGAATCGGAGATGTCGTACCCGGCGGCATATGTGTGCTGCGTATCGAGGCACACTTTGACGCTGGGGCTGTCCAACTCGCGGATGAGCCTGCCGATTTCAGCGAAGGACGAGCCGATGTGGGACCCCATGCCTGCGCTGTTCTCGATCACGAGCCAGACATCGGGCGGACACCTCGAAAGGACCTCCCTGAGGGCGGTGGCGGCTTGATCGAGAATCGCATCGAATCCCTTGCCCTTGTGGCTGCCTCCGTGGAAGATCACGCCGGCCGCACCAATCTGGCCAGCAGCTTCCAGGTTGGCCGTGAGTGACGCGACGGACTTCTCCAGCATCGCCGGGTCGCCCCCAACGTTGACCAGGTAGCTGCCATGTATGAAGGTCGGCTTCACACCGGTGGCATCGACTTTCTCTCGGAATGAAAGCACCTGCTCTTCGGTCAAAGCCTTGAACCGCCATGCGCGAGGCGAGGACGCGAATATCTGTATGGCCTCCGCCCCGATCTCCGTTGCACGGTCGATACCGGCTGCGGGTCCGCCCGAGGTCGAAACGTGCGCGCCTATCTTCATTCCATCTCCTTCACCATGAGGTTGCCGCGTACCAAGCATCGATACTATCATGCGGTCCATCCGTGGTAACAGGAGATCGATCATGGGCTGGAACTTCGAGCTGGTAGACGGGCCTTACGGCGGCACTACCGAGGGGCCGGCCTGGGATGGCACAGGACTACTCTTCACACACATCCCCGAAAGCAGAATATACAGGTTCGACCCTGGAACCGGAACGTCGTCGGTTTTCAAGTCCGGAACCAACAACGCCAACGGCCTGATGTTCGACGCGGACGGCACGCTGTACGCCTGCGAAGGCGGCGGACGCCGAGTAGTCAGGTACGAGAGTGACGGCAACGCGACGCCCCTGACCGACGGATTTTCAGGCCAGTCCCTTAACATCCCCAACGACCTGGCCATCGACCCACAGGGGAGAATATGGTTCACCGACCCATACTACGAAGGTGCCGGAGGGCCGTGGAGCGAGGACCGTGGCAACAGGGTACTCGACCACGACTCGGTCTATCGGCTAGACCCCTTGGACGGCGGATATGAGACCCATAGGGTCACATTCGATACGACACGACCCAACGGGCTGCTGTTCTCGCTGGACCACCAGAGCCTGTACGTCGCTCAGTCCGGCCGTGAACCGGAAGAGAAGCGCGAGTTGAGGGAGTACCCGGTCAACAGCGATGGCAGCCTGGGAAAGTACCGCTTGCTGCACGACTTCGGGGCCCACCGAGGCATCGACGGCATGGTCCTGGATGTCGATGGCAACATAGTCGCCACAGCCGGGTTCGAGCAGAGCGGCCCAGGACCGATGATCTACGTGTTCTCGCCATCGGGCGAGGTGCTCGAAACGCACCCGTTGCCAGTAGACCGGCCCACCAACTGCTCCTTCGGCGGTGCCGACCTCAGCATGCTGTACGTCACCACATCAGACGGCCACCTGTTCAGGGTGGCAACGGAACGTAAGGGAAAGCTGGCCTATCCCCCGACAATGGGCTGAAACCCTCCGGCACCTGTCATTCTGAGCGATGGCCAGTCGCCTGCGTTCTTGGCCTTCTTGACCAGAATCGCGGTCCGGTCACGATTGTTCAGGACCGGACCGACCTTCTTTATGAACTCTGCCAGCGACTGTTCGACAGTAGAATCGCTCGTGTCGTTTGTGATCTTGTTCAGCATCCGATCTCACTCCCCACGACCTCCTCGGCCCACTCCTTGATCGTCTTCGTCAGGGTCGTCACGCCAGCGTATTCGCAACCAGTCATCATCAGTCGCACTGCCATCCTCCCGCAAGGGCAGGCTACCGCAGGCACCGCGTGCCAAACGGGCGGAGCCGTTCCAGGCGACGCTGATACTAAGGGCGGTGTCGTGCGATCTCAACCCCTCTATCGGCCTGTGGTAGACTTGCGGACGATATTGCAGATTTGCCCTGAAACCACGACAAATTTGAGGTGATTGCGCGATGAATGAATCAGCACTATTCATAGACGACCACGACGTCGCCGCATCCAACGGACTGACAAGGATGATCCACCCGGGACACAAACACCCGAAGCCGGTAATACCCGCAGACCGCCCGTGGGAGCACACGCTGCTGATCGGTGGCACGGTCCGCAAAGAGGGTGACCTCTACCGCATGTGGTACGAGAGCTACTCGAAGGCGACCCAGTACATAAACCTTTACGCCGAGAGCGATGATGGCCTCAACTGGCGCAAACCCACTCTCGGCATGTTCCCGGATTTCGACGGCAACCTCGACAACAACATATATCTGAACCGTGTGTCGATGCGGTCTGCGGAACGCGCCCCGCAGATGGTCAGCCAGGACCACAATCAAAATGTCCTGCACACTCCCCATCTCGGCCCCGGCAAGAAGTACACGATGCTGGCCTACGAATATGCCCGGACAACATACGGCCCCTACGACGGCTACTACGTCACTTATTCCGACGATGGCATCCACTGGACAAACGGCCCCCGTGAGCCGGTAATCCCCGGTCACGCCGATGTCGGATGGTTCACGTATGACGAACACGATGGCATGTTCCGTGGCATCGTCAAGACGTTTCTGAACATCAGGGGATACGCTCGTCGCTCTGTCCTCTGGACCGAGAGCAAGGATGCCCTGGACTGGTCGATGCCCCGCCCTGCGTTTATCCCCGACGAGGCCGACGACGCATGGGGCGAGGGCGACCCGGACCGGTACACCCAGTTCTATGGAATGCCGATATTCCGCTATGGGCCGGTACTGATCGGATTTGTGCAGGACTTCCGGAGCACCGATGGGAACGTGTCCACCGAGGGGCACATGGACGTGCAGCTGGTCACCAGCCGTGACGGCCGGACCTGGGAGCGCACCGGCGACCGGACGCCTGTCCTACCGGTCGGCGCAGAGGGCGACTGGGACTGGGGCATGACAGGTATCGGCAACTCCTTCATCGAGAATGGCGATGAACTGAGGGCCTATTACGGGGGCTGGAACGCCACTCACGGCGGGACTACCTTTGATGGCTCAGCAGTCGCCGGAGCATTGGGTATGGCGACGTGGCAACGCGACCGTCTTTCAGGTCTGCAAGCAGGCCCTGTGGCTGGCGAGCTGCGAACGACGCCCCGAACCATCGGACCGGAGCTGCACCTGAACGCGGACGCCTCCGGAGGCTCGATCGCCGTCGGGCTCCATATCGATGGCCGACCTGTCCCCGGCATTGGTATCTCGGACTGCGTGCCTATTACAACGGACTCGTTGGACCACATCGTAACGTGGCGAGGCGACGTAACGTTGCCCGAGAAAAGTGTGGAGATAGTACTCCAACTCACCAACGCTGAGGTCTTCTCGCTCCGATAAGCGTGAAGAGACGAATCCAAGGAACAAACACGATGAGTGAATTGGCGCTATTCATAGACGACCACGACATCGCCGCGTCCAGCGGGCTAACCCGTGTGGTCCATCCGGGCCACAAACGACCGGAGCCAGTAATGGTCGCCGACAAGCCATGGGAGCAAATCCTCCTCCTGGGTGGCACGGTCCGCAAGGAGGGCGACCTCTACCGCATGTGGTATGAGAGCTACTCGAAGGCGACGCAGTACATAAACCTCTATGCCGAGAGCGACGACGGGCTCACGTGGCGCAAGCCCACCCTCGGCATGTTCCCGGACTTCGACGGCAACCTTGACAACAATATCTACCTTAACCGTGAGTCCATGAGGTCTGCGGAGCGCGCCCCGCTTATGGTCAGCCAGGACGTAATAGAGAACGTGCTGTACACGCCGCACCTGGGCTCTGGCAAGACGTACACGATGGTTGCTTACGAGTACGCGAGGTCGGGGTACGGGCCTTACGACGGCTACTACCTGGCATACTCCGACGACGGCATCCACTGGACAGACGGGCCTCGTGAACCGGTAATCCCCGGTCACGCCGATGTCGGGTGGTTCACGTATGACGAGCACGACGGCCTGTTTCGCGGCATCGTCAAGACGTTCCTGAACATCAGGGGGTACCGCCGCCGCTCGGTGCTATGGACCGAGAGCAAGGACGCATTGGACTGGTCGATGCCCCGACCGGCGTTTATCCCCGACGAGGCCGACGACGCGTGGGGAGAGGGCAACCCGGACCGGTACACCCAGTTCTATGGCATGCCTATCTTGCGATATGGCCCGGTGCTGATCGGATTCGTGCAGGACTTTCGGAGCACAGACGGCAACGTCTCCACCGAAGGGCACATGGACGTCCAGTTAGTCACCAGCCGTGACGGACGGACCTGGGAGCGGACCGGCGACCGCACTCCTGTCCTCCCAGTGGGAGCCGAGGGCGAGTGGGATTGGGGTATGACCGCCATCGGCAACTCTTTCATCGAGAATGGCGATGAGCTGAGGGCCTATTACGGGGGCCGCAACGCCACCCACGGCGGAATTACCTTTGATGGCTCGGAGATCACAGGAGCATTGGGTATGGCGACGTGGCAACGCGACCGACTTGCAGGCCTGCAAGCAGGCCCTGTGGCCGGCGAGCTGCGCACAACGCCCCGAGCTCTTGGGCCGGATCTGCACCTAAACGCTGACGCCTCAGTAGGCTCGATCGCCGTCGGCCTCCATATCGATGGCCGCCCTGTTCCCGGCATGGGTATCTCGGAATGCGTGCCCATCACCTCCGACTCCCTGGACCAGGTCGTCCGGTGGCGCGGAGACGCAACGCCGCCCTCCAAGAACGTAGAGGTAGTGCTGCAACTCACCAACGCCGAGGTCTTTTCGCTCCGGTAGCTCCCCCTGTCGCGTGGTAGCATCGCGCGGTCACCGAAGCTGGACGGCGTCACCCACCGCGCGACCAGACAACCCGCGTATGGGAAACCGACGACATGCTCGCCTCGGCCTACATCGTGATGATCCTTGGCACGCTGACAGTCATCGGAACGCTGCTATCCGACATCCTTCTGGGCATCCTCGACCCGCGCATTAGAACGCACTAACGCCCAGATGGATGTTTCTTCGCAGGGATGCGCCCGTGCCGTTCAAGATGGTATGGTTTTGGGCGCATGGAGCAGCAAACATGACACACGTTGCTCCCTCATCCGAAAACACTGATAAGAGGCAATATCCATGAGCGACGACGTCATAAGAATCGGGTTCGTAGGGGCCGGCGGCAACACCACCAAACGCCACATCCCAGGATTCCAGGCCATCAACGGTGTGGAGCTAGTCTCCGTAGCCAATCGCACCCATAAATCATCGCAGCGCGTCGCGGACGAGTTCGGAATTTCGACGGTCTACGATGGGTGGCAGGATCTGATAGCAGCTAGCGACACCGACGCCATCTGCATCGGCACCTGGCCCAACACGCACCACACACTGGTCCTGGCCGCGCTGGATGCAGGCAAACACGTGCTCTGCGAGGCCAGAATGGCGATGGACTCGGCAGAGGCCTGGGACATGCTGGCCGCTGGCCAGGAGCAGCCCGACCTGATAAAGCAGATCGTGCCCGCCCCCTTCACGCTCTGGGCCGACAAGACAGTAAAGGACCTTATCGCCAATGGCTTCACAGGCGATCTGCTATCGGTTGACGTGTCATTGTCCAAGGGTTTCATAGACCACGACTCCCCATTCACCTGGCGTGACGACCGGGACGTGAGCGGCAACAACGTATTGTGGACCGGAATTTTCTACGAGGTCCTAATGGGGCTCATCGGTCCCGCGACCAGCGTCCAGGCCCTCACGACAACCAACGTGAAGTGGCGTCAGGACGATCAAGGCGAACGTCGGTACATCACGATACCGGACCACGTGGAGCTATTGTGCGAGATGGCCTCCGGCCCCATAGCCCACATCCGAGTGAGTACGGTCACGGGACTGGCTCCCGAGGACACGATCTGGCTATACGGCGCTGATGGCACCCTGAAGATAGACATCCACGGCCAGAAGCTCTACGGTGCGCGCCGCGGCGACTCAGAGCTGTCAGAGATCACAGTGCGACCGGAGATGGTGGGCAGCTGGCGTGTCGAGGAGGAATTCGTGAATGCCATCAGAGGCGTCGAAGAGATCACCCACACGACCTTCGAGGACGGTGTCCGGTATATGGAATTCACAGACGCAATCCTCCAAAGCTCCCAGTCAGACAAAAAAATCACCCTGCCACTGTAGGTTCGAGTAACGACATTCGAAGGCCACATCAATGTCATGATGGGGCGGCTTGGCGACGAAGGGTCTGGGGTGGGGGCGGCGCACCGTCGCAACATAATGCGAAACCCCGCCTCCCCAGGCCCTTCGCATCCGCTCAGGGTGACATTGGCTGGGGATGATGTCCCAGCGGTCGACCAAATGGCTGGTTCCGGTCCCAAAGGGGTGTGCAGAGGGGCTCGGCCCCTTTGCCGGGTGTGTGAGGGTGCCCCTCACAATATCTCTTTTATTCTTTTCTTTTTCCCGGCAATACAACCCGATCAATGGTTAACACCCAAACACGATCAGGGTATGTGAGAGAACCTAGACATCCACGGAAGGTAAACATATGGACGTAGCAGCCCTGCGAAAACAGATGCCAACGACACACGACATGACCTACCTAAACACGGGCTGGGCAGGACCCTCGCCAGTGTCCGTCGTCGAGACCATCAAGGAGCGCCTTGAATACGAGAGCTACAACGGCCCCACCACCCCCGAGGTCATGGATTCGGGCAAGCTGATCGATCTCCAGACGCAAGAGGCGGTGGCCGGTCTACTGAACGTCTCCGCCGATGAGATTCTGCTCACCGCAAACACGACTACCGGGCTGAACAACGTCCTCAACGGCCTACCCTGGCGCGAGGGCGATGAGATCATCACTTGCAGTCTCGAGCACGCCTCGATTCTGCTCCCGTCCTACCATCTGCGAGAGAGCCGTGGCGTCGTCACCCGCGTACTCCAGCTTGCGCCCGGTGAACCTCATGACTCCATCCTGTCCAAGGTGGAGGCCGCGCTGACGGAACGCACCCGCATGGTCTTTTTCAGTCACATCGAATACTCGACCGGACTCCGCATGCCCGTCGAGGGGATCCGGGCGCTCACGAAAGACCGTGGCATCTGGATGCTGATCGACGGAGCACAGGCGGCTGGCCATATCCCCCTCGACCTGCGTGCCATAGACTGCGACTTCTACTCGATACCCGGACAGAAGTGGCTACTGGGCCCCGACGAGACAGGCGCGCTGTATGTGCGGCAATCCATGATCCCAGAGATACAGCCAGTGGACATCGGGTACGACACGGCGCTGGAATACGATCGCGAGGGAGACTACGTCCCAAACCGCGACAATATCGAGAAGCTGCTCGTCAGCACCGCGAGCGCGCCCTTGCACGCCGGCTTCCGTGAGGGAATCCGCTTTGTAAGAGAGGTGGGAGTCGCCGCAATCGAGTCGAGAAACATATCGCTAGCGACCGCCCTGAAAGCTGGACTCGCGCCATTGTCCGGCGTCACGATCCAGTCTCCACTAGACGGGCCGGGGGCCACCGGGCTGGTGGCATTCTCAATCGACGGTGCCGACCACGAAGAAGCATGCTTGGAGTTGTGGCGATCCAACCGCATCATGGTACGCAACATAGCGTACCCAGATGGCCTGCGCGCATCGCTGGACTTCTTCAACACCGAGGACGAGGTAGCGGCACTTGTGGACGCGGTCAAGGGATTAGTGAAAGGCTAGGCTGTCTTCAGTCGACGTTTCCGAGCCATCCGCGAAAGTCATCACGACCGCTCAGCAGCGCTGGCCGAGCCCGTCCCGTCGCGGGTGCCGAAAGCCCCTCGCCATCCACGGTAAGCTCCATGATCATCGTGTGCGGAAAAGCGCGTATCGAGTCCGCATGTGCCGCGAAATCGACGCTCCCTGCCCCAATTGCAAGATGGGGCTCCTCCGGGATAGCATCGTGGATATGCAGATGGCGCACCCTCGGTCCGAACGCTGCGAACGCCTCCGAAATTCCGCCTGAACCCCATGCGTGTCCGGCATCGAGGGTCAGGGCGATCACCGGGCTGTTCGCTCCATCCACGATCTCGAGCTGCTCTGAATACGAACGCACCGCCAACCCTGGACTGAACGGGACGTTTTCGAGACACAGCGCCACACCTGCCTCTTCCGCGTCCGCTGCCACGGCCAGCATCGACTCCATGACACGAAGTCTGGACTCTGCCCTCCCTTGTTCGGTGACCGCATCCGGATCTCCGCCCGGCGAATAGGCTGGTCCAGGATGGACAACAATGATCCGGGTGCCCAACTCGTGGGCCGTACCGATCGTCGCACGCAACGCAGACACACACTCAAGCCGCGTCGCCTCGTCCGGAGAGCCGGGGGAGTAGCGTGTGGGAAAGTGAATGGAGAGCCCGATACCGTAGCGCTTGCTGACGGACTGCAGCTCCGTCATCTCCGTGGCCGACATCACCGCCGGCCACAGGTGTTTGCCCGACAGCTCCAGGGCATGGAACTCATGCTCGACGGCGAACTCCAGCGCCGGCAGCGCCGTCGGCTCATCGGTGAATATAGTGGTCGTAAAACCTATAGTAGGCATTGGTTACACAGGCACTTCCATCATCTCTGATCCAAAGACGATTTCACCGTCATACACAGAGGCGATTTCGGCGATGCCCTTCTCCATCCTGCCGGGGATGGCCCATCCGGTGTTGTGGACCAGCACCAGCTTCTTTACGCCGGCTTCCTGCGCCAATTTTCCCGTATCCGTGGTGCCGGACATGTAGTCGCCCTCGGGGGAATTGTCGATGTTGGCCTGAAGGTCGACCGTCACCATGACCATCACGTCCGCATCCTTTGCGAGGTCCCGGACGCTGTCGCAGGGGTGCGTATCACCGGTGAACACGAAGCTGCCCTCGTCACTATCGACCCGGTACGCCAGGGAGTCCAGGTATGGCTGGACGTGCTCCGCGGGCGCGCTGGTCACCTCCCAGCCATTGCCTTTGGTCACATAGCCCGGTCCGATGTCCGTGACGTCCAGCGTCGGGGGCATCCGAGGCAAGTCGCCGCCACGAAGCACATGGGCATTGAGGCTTAGAGGGTGGTTGATTCGCGCTATCCAGTCGTGGGCGTATGCGCCGACCTCTTGGTCCAGGATCCTCTCGGTTAGCTGCTCGGTGAGTTTGGGGCCCCACACGCTGAGCCTGTTTTCCTTGCCCGCGCCGGAGTCCCAGCGTGTCAGGAGAAAACAGGGATAATCGATGTCGTGATCCATGTGGTGGTGCGTAAAAAACAGGTTGTCGATCTGGGTGGGGTGTATGCCCATGGCCAAGAGCTTGTGTGTCGTGGCCGGGCCGCAGTCAAATAACAGGCGCTCGTCGCCCAGCTGCAGCACATACGACTCGCCGTGGCGATCATTGCCGGGCATCGGCCCACCAGATCCAAGTATGAAAAGCCTGCTCATCGGTCCCTCCAAACGAATTATTGTGGGTGATTGTAGGCGACGCTGTGACGTGAAACAAGCTGGCTAGAACGTGGAGGCAAGGTGTGACCTTCGAGCCCTCCCATAGCTGCTAGAATCGGTCCATGAGCTACGTAGCCGACCTGCATACACGCTCCCCCTACGCTAGAGCGACGAGCAGCCAACTCACGTTCTAGAACATGGCGCTGTGGGCGAAGATGAAGGGCATCGACTTGCTGGCGACCGGCGACTTTACCCACCCGGACCAGCTCGCCGAGATCCGGGCGAAATTGCACGAGACCGGCGATGGGCTATATGACCTGGATGGTATCCGATTCGTCCTGGGCGCCGAGGTGAACTGCAGCGCAGAGCAGGATGGACGGCTTCGCCGCGTCCATGTCCTTGTCTTTGCCCCGGACCTGGAAGCGGTAGCCTCCATCAACGCCACTTTCGGCCGTCACGGTAAGCTGGCAAGCGACGGACGCCCAACGGTGCATATGATGCCGCGCGATCTCCTTGAGACGCTGCTCGGCATCGATGAGCGGTGTTTCAATAATACCGGCCCATCTGTGGACACCACACTTCGGGCTCTATGGCGAAAAATCGGGTTTCGACTCCCTGGCAGAGTGTTTCGGCGACTTGGCGTCCTATGTACCCGCAATCGAGACGGGGCTGTCGAGCGACCCGGCCATGAACTGGCGCGTGCCGTCACTGGATGGCGTGTCGATCGTCTCGTTCTCCGACGCCCATTCGCTGCCTAAATTGGGCCGAGAATTGACCGTGTTCCGAGGTGAGCCGACCTACGACAGCCTGTTGGACTCGCTCCGGAACCAGGCAATCGAATACACGCTGGAGATGTTCCCCGAGGGGGGCAAGTACCACCACGCCGGGCATCGCAAGTGTGGCGTCCGGCTGTCGCCGCCGGAGTGGACGGCTAACGGCGAGCGCTGCCCCGAATGCGGCAGAAAGCTGACGTCAGGGGTGATGCAGCGGATCGAAGGGCTGGCAGAGCGCATCGTATCAACGAGCATGGGTGACGACGGATTGATCCACGGCGACGATTGCCGCCCGCCGTTCCGAACGATGATTCCGCTCCGACAGATCATCGCCGAGGCCCTCGGTCGTGGCGTCGAAACGAAAGCGGTCACAGGCGCTTACCACAAGCTGGTGGAGGAACTACTCGGCGTCGGCCATCGAATCTATCGCAGGCGAGCGGGTCGCGGAAGGCGTGGTCAGGGCCAGAATGGGAAACGTGACCATTTCATCTGGCTTCGACGGCGAGTATGGTCGAGTGAGCATCTGGCCTGATTAATTTTTCGACTTTGTATAAGACTTGTACTATAATAGAGCCTTATCGAATTTCCACCGAGGGATACGCCATGACCTCCATCAGTGTGCAAAAAGACACAACCGTCGGTGTGATCACCGCAATAGCCGCCCTAAGCTTCCTGGTGAGCCTCATCGGAGTCGGGATCAATATCGACGGGCTGGCCGCTACTGGTGCGCTGGCGTTTGTAGGGGCCACGATTGGCACAGTCTGGACAGTCAAGCGAGCATAGCTCACTCCAGCCGCCGAAGCTCCCCTCGCTAGTGATTCTCTCGCATGTAGCGGATGATCTCCATCATCGCTTTGCAGTCGATCTCGTTGTATTGGACGATCTCCTGCATTAGTGCGATTTCGTGGGCTGGCACACCGGTCCTTTTGGCCTCCCGATCACACCACATCCCGCCGATCATCGCCCCCAGGCCACCCATCGAGCCCTCTTCCCATATCGTCTCGACCAGATCCCTCGCATACATCGCCTGCGTGACCGACTTCAACCCCAAACCTGTCGCACCCTCAACCTGCACGCTCTCGGCCCACATCACACGCTTTAAGAAGTCGAACCAACCCAACTCTGGCCACTGACTGTTCGGATGGCGTACGACAGCCGAGTTGTAGGACGTCTCAAGAAACGACGTCTCCGCCGGCGACCAGTGGAACACCATCGGTTGCGCGATTTCGGGCGCTAAGCGTCGCCGAACAGCCTCCATGTGGACCATCCAACCCTCGATGATCGACGCCTCCGAGTCCTCAGTGAACCGATCCACCGTGAAGCTCGAAAAACTCCACTCACCGTCCTCGATGTGCCCACAGCCAATCGTAAAGATCAGGGTCTGTCCACCCTTCAGCGGTATGCGAGAGAAGTCGTCGTTGATATCGCTGACCGTCTCAAAGTCCACGTAGAACGCCAGACCCGGCGTCCGCCAGTCTTGGTCGCCGTTGACTAAGTGTTCAGGTGTGACCACGCTACCACCACTAGGAGTCCCAAGCAGGGGTTGCTGTACGCCATTGCCCTGTGCAACAAGGTTCGTAGGCCACTGGCTATCGAGGACCTCCTCGGCTATTTGCAATTTTGCTGAGTGCCAGGGGTAGTCCCTGGCATTTCGCATGTTTGGCTGAAGTTCGGGCACAGACGGCGTCTGCGAAACCACCCAATCTCCACCCTCTTTTCGTACACGCCGCTGCCAGGCCACGGCCTCATCCGCTATCTCGTACGCCGACTTACCCCGTCTGGGAATCTCGTCGGGCGCGATCATCCCAAGCCTCTCCATGCACCCAGTCCCACGCTCCGTCTCGCCAGCCTGACGCCACTGCCAGGACCGGCCAAGCAGGTATGCAACCGGGGGCAAAAGCCCCTGTAGACGACCCAGGGCTCTGTTGTACATAGCAAGCTGGACACGGTAAGCCTTTAGCGAATCGCCCGCCGACATATGACCATCCTGACGCAGGTGCAGCGTCGTGAATTTGGCATCGACTATGCGGTAGTGTCGCCCGGAGAGGCCAAGGTCCGGGGCTTCCAGACCCGCTTCTTCCTCCGAGACCGTCAAGGGAAACAGGTCATGCAGTACATCAGAGCGCACCAGCAGGTCCGGCATGCCATATGTGCGACGCTCGGCGTCTCGCAGCACGCCCTGGTAGATGATCGGCTCGCCTCGCGCCATCGCCTCGAAGGTCTCCTCAGCCTTTGCCAGATCACGCGCGTCGCCTCGTTCGCTACCCACGGTCAGCACCGGCATTAGCGTGCGAATGTGGGATATCAGTGCCGCCTCAAATGCGCGGCCCTGGGCAAAGATGTAGTCGGTGAAGTCGGTGCGCTGGTCGTAGCCAGGTAGATCCTCATCACTCGGATACCCGCGATCCGCCCCGTACTTTGCAAGCCAATCAATGACCGGATCGCCAATGGAGTACGCACGCGTGCCGGTCGCAACGATCCACTCGCTCCAGGCGGAGGCACCCTCCGGGGCATGCAGATTCCCTCCGTCATCGTGAGTCAGCGCATCAATCCCCAACGGGTCCTCCTGCAAACAACCGTCGAATCTCCAACGGCCCGAAATCGTCCAGCGACGTGATACGCAACTGCGCAGCGGCCAGCTCAGGACGATTGTGCACGTCGGCGTTGACGGCGACACAAAACATGCCTGCCGCCACGGCCGAGGCTACTCCTACCGCCGAGTCCTCGAACACCACCACCTCGCCCGGTGGAAGCCCAAATCGGTCCGCGGCCAGCAAATAGGGTTCCGGAGACGGCTTCCTCTCCGAGACATCGTCACCGGACAGGGTGAATGCGAAGAGATCGGCCATACCTATCATTCCGAGCACTAAATCGGCGTACTGGCGGTCACCGGAAGTTACGAGTGCAAGTGGCACCGAGGCGTCACCAAGCCTCGCAAGAAGAGTCTCCGCCCCTGGCATCATCGTGAGCCTCTCTTCCAGGAGTCGATCCCATAGCGGAACATAGATGTCCAGCAACTGTTGCGGATCTCCGAGGCCGTAGAAATCCGCTACGACGATCATGCCACGCTCGGGAATGACCCCGAAGTTTCGCGGGTGGTCCGGGGTGATCTCCACCCCAAAGTGAAACAGCATCTGACGCTCCGCCTCGTTGTGGATCGGTTCGGTGTCGACCAGCGTACCGTCGAGGTCGAAGCATGCTGCACGGAAGCGGTCGGTCATTATGAGGGTAGCCAGTGGATCATCTCGTCCACCGCCTCCTCCCAGACCTGCTCGCGAGTCCGGCCACTGCGTTTGAGCATGTTGAACCCGTGGTCGGCACCATCCAGTAGCTTCACGACGGCCCCATCGACAGTGGCGGTCGCTACTGTTAACTCCTCAGGCGTGGCAAACTCGTCTCGGGTACCCGAACAAAACAGCGTCGGAATTTGGATATCGGGGAAGTGCAGGTCCCGGTGCTGAGACCGGTTCCACGGCGGGTGCAACGGGTAAGCGAACAACGCCAACGCGTCGATCTCATCACTCTTGGCGGCCACCTGCGAGGCGATACGCCCGCCCATAGACCTGCCACCGGCTACCACGCGAACCCCGTCGTGCAGCACCTCCGCAAGCACAGCGGCCCACGTCGCCTCAAGAACGTCATTACGGTCAGGACGGCGCTTTCCAGACTCCATGTATGGGAACTGGAACCTCACCGTGTCGATGCCAGCTTCCGACAGTCGCCCTGCCGCATACACTCCGAAGCCATCGTCGAGGCGAGCCCCTGCCCCCGGCGCGTAGACGAAAATCCAGCCATTAGCCGAACCCTTAGCCTCCGTGCGAACCGCAGAGACGGTGCCCTTGTCGAGTACCTCGACTGCCAGGCACTCATCCACCTAAGAGGCCTCCGCTCATAGTTACCCCTCCCAGAGCACGGCACCCACGATAGAAACCAGGGAGCCACCCTCGGGGTCGGCGGCACACTGCTGATAGCCTATGGACTCGCCCTTCGCGCCTTCCAGCAGCCTCAGGGCCACATAGATGCAAGATAGACCGCAGATCTTGCGGATGTCATCTTCAGTGCTGGATAGTGCAAAGAAACGCGCCGCGTCGGCATCCCGAATGGCCGCGATGGTCTCCTCATCCCTGCTCATCAGCAACTCTCGGCCCTCCGCGCCCAGGGGCTCGGCGTCGCCGAAAGCTGGTCCAACATGAGCAAGGTCTCCGGCCGCCACCACCAACGTCCTGCGGCCTGCGGTAGCCTCACGAATGTACTGAATCGCGGCGGAAATATTATCGTCCGCCCCCGGGTCTCCGTCTGCCATCACAAACTCGTGGAAAGAGCCGCACAATATTGGCAGCACAGGCACCGCGCGTCCGCCCATATAGTGGTGCATCCACACCAGGGCCAGCTCGATGGAGTGCTCGTTAATGTGGTGCAACTCCTCGTCGAACGCATTCTCCGCGCCAAGTATTTCCGTCAGCCCGTCCACCAGTTCCAGGTCCGTCGGCAGCGTGCCAAGGGGCGTGGCGTAGTTCTGGCGGGTCAATGTAAGCCGTCCCGCGCCACCGGAGTGATCGGTCCCAAGTACGATAACGAGGTCCACGTCCTGCACGGCATCCGCGCACATACGCCAAAGCTCGGAGTAGGTCGAGCCACCGCGCTCGTAGTCGATATGAGGGCTGACGATGCCGGTGACCTTCGCGGTCGACGGCAGCGCCAGAACCTCGCTGTTGGCATAGCCTACGAGGTCTTCGCCGAGCAGATCCGGCTCAGCGGGATATACCAATCCTGCGTGTGACGGCCGACGGAATGGCGGATCACGGTACTCTCCCACCATCCTCGCCTTAGCCGCGCGATACGCCCCGTTCTCGAGCAACATCGAGTCGTCCATCCCCTGCAGCAGCATCCCAAGCCTGTCCATCGGGAACTCCACACCAACCTGTTCCGTCAACTCCGCATGAATCGCTGCCAGGTCACGGGTACCATCCAGCAACGACAGTATCGGCGACAGCTCGGGCGGCACCAGCACCGCCGTCCCTGACAGTCCGAGCGGGTCTCGAAGATACAGCGCCTGCTTGCCTTCGAAAGTCACCCACTGTGGATCAACAATTCGCAGCCTGGGCAGGTCCGGGTACTTCGGTCGCTCTGGGAGATTCATGAGTAGATCCCGAGCTGGTCGCCGTGAGCAGCCCACATCTCGTCGAACATGGAGTCGATCTCGTCCAGCGAAAGCGTCGCGGAGGTCAGCGGATCCAGCATGACAGCATGCCTCGCCGCGTCACGGCTGCCATCCAAGACAGCCCTGACCGCCAGCTCTTGCACAGCCATGTTGGAACGACACAGTGCCGCCAGTTGCGGAGGCAGCTCTCCGACGGCCATCGGGTGCAGCCCCAAGTCGTCCACGAGACAGGGGACTTCGACACACGCTCCCTCGGCAAGACTAGATATCAGGCCGAAGTTCGGGACGTTTCCGTTGATGACTGAAGGCTCTCCTGTCTCGATAGAGTTCATGATGATCGAGGCATATTCATCGGAGGGCTCGGCGCTCAGCGGCGTTTCCCCCGCCACCTCGTCTCGCATCGCGGCGAAGTATGCATCGTTGCGCGTCTCCAGCCGCGAGAGGTCAGTCGATATCGCATTCAATCCGAACCGCTCCATCCGCTCTGCCTTAGTCCGAAAATACGGAACGTACTCGGACATATGCCGCGTGGACTCAGACACGAAGAATCCGAAGTGGCGCATCACCTCGAAGCGCACCGGATCCAGTGCAAATGTCTCGTCATTTTCGAGCGCGTCCCACAGATCTGGGTAGGCATCCTCGCCGTCGCGTTCGAATCGAAGAAACCACGCCATGTGGTTGATGCCCGCCACCCAAGCCGACACACTCTCTCGCGGTGCGCCTATGTATCCCGCGAGCTGCGCCGTCGTGTTCTGAACGCTGTGGCACAACCCCACGGCCTGTATGTCGGTCGCCTCGGCGATAGCCCAGCACGCCATGGCCATGGGGTTGGTGTACTGCAATAAAAGCGCGTCGGGACACGCCCGCTCCATGTCCTCACAGATGTCCAGCAGCGACGGCACGGTCCGCAGGGCCTTGAACACGCCCCCAGGTCCGATCGTGTCCGCAACCGACTGGTCCAGTCCGTATTCGAGCGGGATGCCCTGGTCGATGGCCAGGTCGTCCCCAACACGAATCGTGGTAATCACGTAGTCCGCCCCTTCAAGGGCCCGCAGCCGATCTGTCGTCGTGTCCACCGTGGCGGACGTCCCCATATCTGAGACCAGACGTCTGGTATACGAGCCAATCAGGTCCAGCCGGTCCTCCGAAACGTCCATCAGCGCGATGTCGGAATCGGCCAGCGAGGGCGTGCCCACCACGTCCTGCAAGAATCTCCGCGCGAACACCACGCTACCAGCACCAACCAAAGCTATCTTCGGCATATTTTGTATAACTCCAGGGCGTCAAAGGCACCAAAACGTACGCAAATATTAACACGGACTCTAGGGGTGTGGAGGGCTCCGATAGGGCTGACGACGCTCATCAGACAAGCAATATCATCGCGGTATCAACGAACCCCACAAATAGCCGCCTCGCGTCCGGCCTTAGGAGGACTCGCGGATGTCCCTCGGCTCACGTGGGTGGCCTGATAATCGTCCACTGCTCCGGAACAGCATCGCGGCGAATACCAGAGGCCCCAGTATTACCCACGGCCAAAAGGAAGTGAACAGCAGCACGACAATCGCTACCAGCAGTACAAACGCCGTCGCCAAGAGCACCAACAGCAATAGCCACGATGCCGTCAACCCGACAATCAGGCCCGTAACAGCACTCGCAACCGTCAGAACCCGCGCTAGCAACGGAAGGGGAGGGCCGTCGGCCTCACGTCTGGCGGGGTCCCGCCACGTCCAAAAGTGGCCCGGCCTGCGGGGATAGCGACGCTCCAAACAGGAGTTGCAGTCGCAAGGCTCGCCGTGGTCCGAATGTCTGACAGCCTGACGCAATTCAGCTGCTCACTGGTGGAAATTTTAGGTGAATAGTCTATCACGGCCCGATTTAGCCACGACACGTACCAAGACTACGGCACGACATGGCCTTTATTCGTGAGCGCACCTACTCGACCGTTACCACCAGTCGATAGGTCCAGTCACCGGCTCCGATCTCGCCTGCAGATTCAGCGGATTCTATGAGTATCGCCGTTTCGCCCGACGAGATCGCAGTGAACGCCCATGTTTCCGCCTGAGCAGGCACTCCGGCTGAGCTAATAATATCGGTCAGCGCGAAATTGTGTCCCGTCTGACCGACGATCGAAGAATCCTCGATGATCGCTTCCCTGGGCCAGCTCACGCCCGTCGCCGGATCAGCGCAAACGCTGATCGACAGGGACCGCCCACATCGGCTTTCGCAGGCACAAGCATGTGCGGCTCTGAGGTAAATTCGTCGCACTTAACGAGGAATCCCAGATCCGACGAGCCACAAGCCCCTAGCAAGATCATGCCGACGACCACTATGAGCACCGTGTTTCTCAAGAAAATCTCCTGGATGTGTGGTCCGCACGACAGCATCTCGCCGACCTGCGAGGATCGAGTCGGCGCAAGTCTACCACTGCCGTGAATCAGGCACGTCCAGCCACCGCCCACCCTCTGCGATGGACTGCTGGCTGACTAGGCCCGGCAACGTCATGTCCATCGACTGGTGGATGCCTATTACAGGCTCTTCGCCGCGCCGTATCGCCTCAACAAAGTCGATGATCTGCAACAGGTCGCCGCCGCCGTGTCCCGCGGACTTCGCCAGGTCACCATAGGTGCGCCAGCGATCAGGCAGGAACTCGTCGGCCAAGGCTT
>Ga0115002_10003942_pt1 | contig 18269 bp, 15 predicted proteins | sample ArcticOcean_MG_C_8_FD_89576 | JGI IMG/M metagenome (GOLD analysis project Ga0115002, IMG submission 89576) | Marine microbial communities from western Arctic Ocean - ArcticOcean_MG_CB11_86 | ecosystem: Environmental > Aquatic > Marine > Oceanic | place: Arctic Ocean: Canada Basin | collected... | reverse complement strand
TGAATTCGCCGCCGTTGACCGGCAGCACCTGGCCCGTGATGAAATCGGCCTCGGACGAGGCGAGGTAGGCGACGGCGTATGAAATATCCTCGGGCAAGCCCAGCCGCCCGACCGGAATATGCTTTTCCGCCAGATCGCGAATTTCCTCATCCGTCCGGTTCAGGCGCGTCATCTCCGTCATCACCACACCCGGGGACACGGCATTGACGCGAATGCCCCAGGGGGCGAATTCCTTGGCCCATGCCTTGGTCAGGCCGAGGATCGCCGCCTTCGCCCCGCAGTAATGGCTGTCGGTGTGCCAGCCGCACTGGCCCCAGGCGGAGGCGGTGTTGATGATCTTGCCGCCGCGCCGTTCCTTCATGCCCGGCAGCAGGGTCTGGACGGTGAAGAAGGCGCCTTTCACATGAACGTCCATCATGTGCTTGAACTCGGCGGCGGATATCGCCTCGATCGCGCGGGCTTCATGCGTGCCGGCATTGTTCACCACGATATCGACGGTGCCGAGCATGCCGAAAGTGTCCTTGATCGCCGCCACATCGGTGATATCGCAGACCGCGACCCGCGCCTCGCCGCCCACCGCGCGGATCATCCCGGCCGTCTCCTCGGCCCCGTCCGCCCCGATATCGTGGACGATGAGCGAAGCGCCCCGTTGGGCCAGGGTCAGTCCATGCTGCCGCCCGAGCCCCCGGCCCGCGCCAGTGACCAGCGCGGTCTTTCCCTCCAAACCCGCCACGTTCTTCTCCCCCTCAAATCCCGGTTATCGTTGCGCCGCCATTGTCCGGCAGCACTTGCCCGGTGATGAAATCCGATTCCGGACTCGCCAGAAAGGCGACGGCATAGCCGATCTCCTCGGGCTGAGCCCAGCGCTTCAGCGGCACCGTCTGTTCGACGCGGCGAATGCCTTCCGCGCCGCCATGCTCTTCAAGACCCATTTCCGTCCAGACACCGCCCGGCGCAACGCAATTGACGCAGATATTCCAGGGCGCAAACTCCTTGGCCCAGGCTTTGGTCAGGCCGTGCACGCCGGCTTTCGATGCGCAATAGGCGATCGAATAGGGCGCGCCGACCTGTCCGAAGCGGGATGAAATATTGACGATCTTGCCGTAACGCGCCGCCTTCATGCCCGCCACGATCCGGCGCGTCATCAGGAAGGTGCCGCGCAGATTGACGTTGAAAACCCGGTCGAAGATCGCCTCGGTCGTTTCCTCGGTCTTGCCCGACTTCCCGATCCCCGCGTTGTTGACCAGGATGCTCACCGAGCCAAATTCGGCTTCGGCCGCGGCGACATTGCGCTCGACATCCGCCTCGTCGCCGACATCGCCCGAGACCGCGGTTGCCGCAGCCCCGGCCGCGCGCAGATCCGCGGCCGCTTTGTCCGCCGCTTCGGCCTCGATGTCCTGTAGCACGACCTTCGCCCCTCGCTCGGCGAGCAGGCGCGCATGGTGATAGCCCATGCCCCTGGCGGCCCCGGTCACCAAAGCGACCCGGCCCGCCAATTGGCCGTCGTGCGTCCCCCCGTCCGTCATATCCCTGACCTGTGGTCCGGCGATCAATCGACCTTCTGATCGATGGGATTGTCGCTCAAGTCGAACCAAATCGTCTTGGTTTCGCAATACTGATCATGGGCCATCAGCGAATTGTCGCGTCCGCCGAAGCCCGACAGCTTGTAGCCGCCGAAGGGCGTCGTCATATCGCCTTCGCCGTAGCAGTTGACCGTGACGGTCCCGGCCTGGATCGCGCGCGCGACGCGATGCGCCCTCTTCACGTTCGAGGTGAAGACCGAGGCCTGCAGGCCGTATTGCGTGTCGTTGGCGAGGTCGATGGCCTCGTCCACGCTACCCACGGTCATGACCGACAGCACAGGGCCGAAAATCTCTTCCCTTGCGATCGTCATCTTGGGCGTCACGCCGTCAAACACGGTCGGCTCAATATAGAGACCACCGCCATTTGAAATCGCCTCGCCGCCCATGGCAATCGACCCGCCTTCTTTCTTTCCCAGCGCGATATAGCCAAGAATCTGGTCGAACTGCTCCTGGCTGACTATGGCCCCCAGGTTGTTCGAGGGATCGAGGGGATAGCCCGTGCGCCAATCCCGCGCCTTGGCCAGAACCTTCGACAGCAGCTCGTCCTTGATCTTCTTATGAACGATCAGGCGCGAATTGGACGAGCAGTTCTGGCCCATGTTCCAGAACACCGAATAGGCGACATGCTCGGCCACCGCGTCGAGATTCTCGGCATCGTCGAGGACGACGCAGGGATTCTTGCCGCCGCATTCGAGCACGATCTTCTTGAGATTGCTCTCGGCCGAGTATTTCAGGAACATCCGTCCCACTTCGGTCGAGCCGGTGAAGGAGATCATATCGACGCCGGGATGGCGGCCCAGCGCCTGGCCCGCCGTCTCGCCCATGCCGGGCACCACGTTCAGTACCCCGGCCGGAATACCGGCCTCCAGCGCCAGTTCCGCGAGACGCAGGGCGGTCATGCTGGTCTGCTCGGCCGGTTTGACCACGACGCTGTTGCCCGCCGCCAGGGCCGGGCCGATCTTCCACGCCACCATCATCAACGGGAAATTCCAGGGCACGACGCAGCCGACCACACCCATCGGCTCGCGCACGATGAGGCCCAGAGCATTGTCGCCGGACGGCGATACCTGGTCGTAAATCTTATCCGTCGCCTCGGCATGCCATTCCAGGCAGTTCTGCGTCTCCGGCAGGTCAAGGGTCGCGCAATCGCGGATCGGCTTACCGCTCTCGACACTCTCCATCACCGCCAGTTCGTAACGGTTCCGCTTGATCAGCTTCACGAGGCGGATCAGGGCATGTTTGCGTTCGACCGGAGGCATGCGGGACCACACGCCCTGCTCGAAGGCCTCGCGGGCCTTCGTCACGGCGTGGTCAATATCCTCGGCCTCGCAAGCGGCGATCTCGGCGATCGTGCTTCCGTTCGCAGGATTGACGGTGGCGAAGGTCCGGCCCGACTTCGCCGACGAGAACCGGCCATTGATGAAGGCCGTCGTCGGCAGGGTCAGGTCGCGGGCTATGACCTCGTATTCGTCCTGGGTCAGCAATTCAGTCATCTGTCAGCCCTCAACCGTGAACCTGGCGCAGCACCAAGCCTTTCGCAGGCGCCTCTTCGGCCTGGATCGCCGCGACGGTGGTCTGGGCGATATGCAGGGCGTCGCGCATCTGGCGGGCCAGTTCCTTCTTCATCGGACGCATGGGCTTGCGCACCGCACCGCCCGGCAGGCCCTGAAGCTCGCAGGCATATTTGACGCATTGCAGGAACTTGCCGCCGCGCTCCAACACCGTGGTGATCGGCAGCAGGGCCATCATGATGCGCCGGCCCTTCACAAAATCCTTCTGGATCACGCAGGCCTCGTAGAGCGCCAGGCATTCCTTGAGGATGCAATTGGCCGAGCCGCTGACCCAGCCGCGCGCGCCCCAGAGGAAGAATTCGAGGGTCTGGTCGTCGGCACCGCAGATCAGCTCGATCTGGGGGAACTCGCGGGCGATCAGATGGACGCGGTTGATATCCCCGCTGGTTTCCTTGATGCCCCGGAAATTGGCGTTCTTGCCGACGCGGGCCAGGAACTCCTCGCCCATGTTGACGCCGGTCCGCCCCGGATAGTTGTAGAGCATGATGGGCAGCTCGGCCGCGTGCTCGATGGCCAGACAATGCGCCGCCAGTTCCATTTCCGTCGGGATGGAATAGGGCGGGGCCGCGATCAGCAGGCCGGCGGCGCCGGCATCGCGCGCCTGCACGGCGAAATCGCAGCACTCGCCGGTGGTGAAGGCGTTCACCCCGCCGAGCCAGGGCACCCGTCCGGCGATAAGCTCATGGCCCTTCCTGAATTGGGCCTGCCGCTCCTTGGGGCTCATCGCATAGAACTCGCCGGTCGAACCGCCGATGACCAGGCCGTGGGCGCCGGTCTCGATCTGATACTCGATCACCTCCGCCCAGGCTTTTTCGTCGATCGATTCGTCCTCGCGGAAGGGCGTGATCACCGGTGTATAGACGCCTTCGAATGTCATGGCTTCTCCTCCCGAAACGGATGGGGGGCAAGGTCGCCAAGGGACGCGTTATCGCGCCATCCTGTCGGGTCGATCCCGCCCGCGCTGTCGCCGATATCGCGAGGCGCCGGCATGGCGATTGCCATTGCCTGCGGTGCTCCCCGCGGTCACTCTGGATACTACGATGCGATCCGCCGCACAACCGAACCATACTCCCCCGCAACTCTCCGCGCCGCCGGCCGGCCTTCCCCTGACCTTCCGGACCGTGGCCCTCTGGCCTTCCCTGGGGGCCGAGGCCGGTGTTCATACTCTTTTCTGCCGGCAAGGGCGGCCTCAGCCTCGCCATGACCGCGAAGGAGGATAGGGTGTTGCGCAACTGGTTCACCGTGCAGGGGAGGCATGGGATCGAGGCGGAACTGCTCGAAGGCGCTGCCCTTCGGAACTACGCGCCCTGGCTGGGCCCGGCCGGTGATGAGCGCGGCCCTCTGCGCCAAGGACGGCTATTTCAGCCCACTAGAGGCCGGTCCGGCACTGATCGACTTGGCTCTCGCCGCGAGGGTCAATATGCAGGCCGATACGCCGGTGACCGGGATAGCCCCCGCAGGTGCCGGCTGGTGCGTCGAAACGTCCGTCGGTTCGGTGCGGTGCCGCGATATCGCGATCACGGCCGGGGCCTGGTCGGGCCAAGTTTCCGCGTTCTGCGGGGTCGGCCTGCGGATCTTCGTCGACGTCAACATGCTGGCCGCGACCGAGCCATTTGCACCGGCGCTAGACCGGGTCGCCACACATATCGGCGGCAGTCTGAGCCTCAAACAGTTCGACAACGAAACTTGTCTGATCGACGGCGGATGGCAGGGCAAAGGCTCCTTGCGTGACGGCACGCGCTCGGTCGATGGTGGGAATTTGCTGCAGAATCTTGGCTTTGCGGCCAAAACCGTACCGGCCTTGCGCGAGACTCGCGTAACCCGGGCCTGGGCCGTCTATGAAGGGATCGCGGCCGATTCCCTGCCCTTGTTCGGCGCGTTGCCCAATCGCCCAGGCATCTTCATCTCGGCCTGCGCCCGCGGCGGCTTTCTGCTCAGCCCGGCCTTGGGCTGTCACCTTGCGGAATTGATGGTCGAAGGGCGCTGCTCGGTTCCAATTGCAGCCTACGATCCCGTGCGCGCACTTCGCCGAGCCTGATCCGCCAACGGAAAAGGCCCGGCGGAACGGCCGGGCCTTCCTTATCCGAGAGAAGAGCAGTCAGCCGAGATAGGCCTTCTTGATCTCTTCGTTCTTGGCCAATTCCCGTGCCTCGCCTTCGAGCGCGATCCGGCCGCCTTCCAGCACATAGCCGTAGCTGGCGATCTGCAAGGCCATATAGGCGTTCTGCTCGACCAGCATGCAGGTCACCCCCGTCTTGTTGATGTCGATGATGGAATTGAAGACCTGTTCCACAAGAACAGGAGCCAGTCCCATGCTCGGCTCGTCCAGGAGCAGGACATCCGGCTTGGACATGAGCGCGCGGCCGATCGCCAGCATCTGCTGCTCGCCACCCGACAATGTGCCCGCGGTCTGGGTCAGACGCTCGCGCAAGCGCGGGAACATCTCCAGGACGTATTCGCGGTCCTTCGGCAACTCGCTCTTGTCCTTGCGGGCGAAGGCGCCCATCGCAAGATTGTCGTCGACCGACAAGCGGGCAAAAATGCGACGCCCCTCCGGCACATGCACAATCCCCTTCGGTATCAACTGATGAGGCATGAAGTCCGCGATGTTGGTATCCCCAATACGAATCGCGCCCTCACGCAATCCAAGAATGCCGCTCAACGCGTTCAGAGTCGTCGTCTTACCGGCGCCATTGGCTCCGATTAAGGTGACGATGGCACCCTTTTCGACCTTGAATGAGATGCCTTGAAGGGCGCGGATATTGCCGTAATAGACGTGGATATCATCCACTTCGATGTGAGCCATTTTTATTCTCCTCCGCGCCCGATCAGTACTGCTGGGCGTCGGTCGCGCCCGCGCCAAGATAAGCCTCGATCACCTTCGGATCCTTTTGGACATGGGCCGGCGGCCCTTCCGAGATCTTTTCCCCGTGGTCCAGCACCGTCACCGTGTCCGACATCCCCATGACGACCGACATGTGATGTTCGATGAGGATGATGGTGACGCCGAACTCGTTCCGGAGATTCTCGATGAACTCCGTCACGTCGGCCGTCTCGGCCGGGTTCATGCCGGCCGTCGGCTCATCCAGGCACAGCATCTTGGGCTGCATCGCCAAGGCGCGGGCAATCTCCAGCCGGCGCTGCTGACCATAGGACAGGTTTCGGGCCAGCAGGTCGCCTTTGCCGCGCAACCCGACGAAGGTCAGAAGGCGTGTCGCCTCCTCCATCGCCAGATTTTCGTTCTCGCGGGTGTGCTTGCTGCGCGCGACGGCGCCCCACCAATGCGACTTCAGATGGATGTGCATCCCGACCAGGATGTTCTCGATCGACGTCATGTTCCGGAACAGGCGGATATTCTGGTAGGTCCGACCGATGCCCGCCTTGGCCACCCGGTCGGGGGTCACGCCGTCGGCCCGATGGCCGTTGAACCAGAGTTCGCCGCCATCGATCGGGAACAGGTTCATGATACAGTTGAAGACGGTCGTCTTCCCGGCCCCATTGGGGCCGATGATGCTGTGGATCGACCGTTCCTTGATGTCGAGATCCAGGCCGTTGAGGGCCACCAGGCCACCGAACCGCTTGGTGAGGTCGACGGCCTTGAAGATTGAATCGCCGAGTTCAGCCATGACTTTTCGCGTCCATATTTAGTGGATTCCGAGAGGAGGAGAAAGGCACGCGGACCGGCTAGGTCCGCCCCCCTTCCTCTTCCATCTGTTCGCGGATCGACGCCTCGATCTCTTCCGCCGATTGAATCTCGCGCTTGCGAGCCGCAGAAGGCCAGAGACCGATCGGCTTGATGCGCATCATGGCGATGAGCACCGCGCCATAGGCGAGGAAACGGTATTCGCCGAACTCGCGCAGCAGTTCCGGCGTGCCGATCAGCATGGCTGCGCCGACGACGACGCCCGGCAAGGAGCCGAGACCGCCGACGATGAGCAGCGCAAGAATGTTGATCGAGATCAGCAGTTGAAAGCTGTGCGGGAAAATCGAGGTCAGCATGACCGCGAAGATCGCACCGGCGAGTCCGGCAAATGCCGCACCCAATCCATAGGCCAGAAGCTTCACGTTGACGAGGTTGATTCCGAGCGCCTGGCCGACATCCTCATCCTCGCGGATCGCCATCCAGGCCCGGCCCAGGCGTGAATTCTCCAACGCCCAGGCGAAATAACCGGCGACAGTTGCGCAAACCAGTGTGAGGTAGAACAGATAGATCGGATCGTTCAATTCCCACCCGAAAAGAAACGGCCGCGGAATGTGAAGCATGCCCTGGGAACCGCCCAGCAGGGGCGCCGCCATGTCGGACAGCACCACCACCCGGATGATTTCACCCAGGCCCATGGTCGCCACGGCCAGGTAGTCGCCGCGCACCTTGAGCACCGGTATCCCGAACATAAAGCCGATCGCGACCGAGACGAGCACCGCGAGGGGCAATGCCTCCCACCAGGTCAGCGGCCGATCGAGAAGCAGGATCTGCAACTCATGCTCGCCCGTGAACAGGGCGATCGTATAGGCGCCGGCCGCGAAGAACGCGACGAAACCTAGATCGAGCAGACCCGCCAGACCCAATTCAAGGTTCAGACCCATGCCCATGAGGATGAACAGGCCGACATACATCATGACCTGGCCAAAGAACGACCCGGCAGCGGCGGGGAAAAGCAGAAACAGGATAAGCGCGCAGGCCCAGCCAAAATAACGGACCGACTTCTGGCCACTTGGAGACATTTTCCCGAAGCGTTCTTTCACCGCCCCGCCCCGGATCGTCCAGAACAGCATTGCGGCGAACGTGACCACAAACACCACAATGGCCCCCTGTAAGCGCTGCCCTTCCCAGGTGAAGAACCAGTCGCGGAAGCCGAGAATGAATTCGTATTGCATGACGAGCTGGATCAGCTCGCTGAATAGCCCGGCAATAAAGACCGCCGACAGGCCCCAGATAAGCGGACGGCGCAACGCCTTCGGCATAACCACGATGCCCGCGCCGAGGGCACCGAGCCCCGCACTGAGGACAATCTGGAGCAGAATCCCGCCTCCAACGCCCTGTTTCCAGCTCAGGAATTGGAAAAGCTTGTGGGACAGCGCGACGAACATGTAGCGCACATTCAACTGGGTCATGAACAGCATCAGCAGGCCCAGCGCGATACCAACGATCGCGCCGACCACTGCCCCGTTTATGATCTTTCCGGGCACGCTCAAATCTTTGGATCGAATGGCAATCGTAATGCCGGCAAACAGCGCGACGCCCATGATCGTAAAATGCGCAAGGGTAAGGACGCCTTCAATGATCCAGCGTTCCATGAACTGGGTTATCAGGCCCACAAAATTGAAGTACAGCGCGACGAAACCGAAAATGAAGCCAGTCATGCCGGTCATGCGCAATTGAGATCGCTCAATGTACTTCTGTTCGAACGACGACGCTACGATATTGAATGCCACGGTTGTGTCTCCCCTAAAATTCTGTCGCTGGCGCCGTCAGGTCACGCACGCTGACTGACACGTTCGCCCAGGATGCCCTGCGGCCGGAAGATCAGAACCATTACCAGCATAGTGAAAGCGATCAGGTCGCGGAGCTGATAGGGCGCGACGATACCGAGACCGTCGAGGAACAGAGCCGGCCCAACGGACTCGACGGTTCCCAGGAAGAAGCCGCCCAACATGGCGCCCGGAATATTGCCGATGCCGCCAAGCACCGCGGCGCTGAACGCCTTGATGCCCGGGAAGAAGCCCATGAAGAAGTAGACCTGCTTGAAAACGAACGCGTAGAGCACGCCGCCGATACCGGCCATCGACCCGCCCAGGATGAAGGTGAAGATAATCACCCTGTTGACGTCGATGCCCATAAGTGAGGCCGCATCGCGATCTTCCGATGTCGCCCGCATCGCCGTGCCCATCCGGGTCTTCATGACGATAAGGTAGAGACCCGTCATGGAGGCGAGCGCCGCTAGGATGACGACCGGCTGGATCACCGGAAAATCGAAGGACCCGATGTTCATAAGCCTGTCGAAGAACTCGACATCGGGATAGGCGCGCACGGACGAGCCGTACATGCCGCGGAAGGAATGCTGGATGAAGAACGAAGCGCCGATCGCGCAGATCAGCGGTGCGAAGCTGCGCACCGACCGGAACGGCCGATAGCAGATCCGTTCGACCGTCAGCGCAATGACCACGCAGGTCGTCATCGCGACAAGGCAAATAATGATCATGCTGATCAGGAGGTTCTCTTCCAGGAAACCCGATTTGCCCAGGGGATTGGCGACGAAATAGGCCGTGAACGCCCCCGTCATGAAGATGTCGCCATGGGCGAAGTTGATCAGCCGCAAGATGCCGTAGACCATCGTGTAACCCAAGGCGATCAAGGCGTAGATGCCGCCCATCGTCAGGCCGAACATCACGAAATCGAACCACTGTTCGTTTGAATAACGGCCCTCGTAAAGCGTACCGATAGTTCCCCAGACCACGACGGTGATTACGGCCGCGCGCATCAGCCAGAGTGTCACGTCAACGTAAGTGACGCGCCTCCAGAACTCTACATCGAAATATTTCTGCATTACTCCAAGTCCCCTGGAAAGCCCCAGTTTCCTAAATTCCGAGAGATAAACTCTTAAAAGGCCGGGCGGTACGGGATCGTGGACAACGGCCCCGACACCGCCCGGCTAATATTAACAGACAGCTACGCGACTAGAAGCTCTCCGGATAGATCCGGTGAGGGTTCTTGCCCATCTCGAGAGTGTCCTTGTCGTACGAATTGAACTCGTAGACCGCGAACTTGTACACCGCACAATCGCCATACTGATCGCAAGTCAGATTGCCGGTCATGCCCGGATGGTCCTTCGTCGCCTTGAGGGCGGCGGTCAGGGCGGCGATCGGGACATACGTGGATCCGTCCTTCTCGATCGCGACCTTCTCGATCGCGACCTTAGCGATCATGAAGGCATCATAGGCATTGCCGTGGAAGCCCTGGATCGGATACTCGCCGAACATCTCCTTATACTTCTCACGCATCGGGCCGTAGCCTTTGCCCTGCGCTTCGATTTCCTGGGCCGTGGTCGTGATCTTGTAGCCAAGCACGTCCTTGCCGGCGGCCTCAAGCAGCTGCGCGCCGAACGAAGCGTCCGAGCCCACGAACATGGTGTTCTCGAGACCCGCGATCTCCTGCTTCTGCCGCAACATGTAGGCCGTCGCCGCGACGAAGGTCGGGGAATAGATGAAGTCGGGCTTGGATGTCGCGATTTTGGTCAGGACCGGGCGCATGTCGACATCGGTCGGCGACACGGCTTCGTCGGAAACCAACTCGCCGTTCAACTCGCCTAGACGCTTCTGGAACACGCGGACCAGTTTCTCGGCATAGGGGCTGCCGTCATGGATCGTTGCGAAGCGCTTGAAGCCCATCACATTGACGGCCCAATCAGCCACTTCCTTGCCGGCCCACAGATCGTTGTAGATCACGCGCACGAACCCATCGTAGTCCGGGCCGCGGCCGGGATCGGTCAGCGCCGGCGACGACGGAGAAATGCCGACATCCGGGATACCCGCCTTCCAGAAGATCGGAATGGCCGGCGTCGAAGCGCTGGAGCACGAGCCGCCAAGCGCAATAACGGTCTGGGTGTTGGCGGCGATCTTGGTCGCCGCAGTCTGCCCGCCTTCCGCGCTGCACAATTCGTCTTCAACGAGGAAGCGGATCGGATGGCCGGCCACCTCGCTGCCGACATCGTCGGCCGCGATCTGAACGCCGCGCCACTGGTCAAGGCCCAGCGCCGTATCCGGACCGGACATGACGGCATATACGCCGATCACGATCGGCTCGCCCGCGCGAATCTTGACGACCCGGATATCATCCTTCACGCCGTCTTTTTCCGCAGACATCGCCGGCGCGGCGGCAAACGCGCCCGCTCCGACAACCGCCGCGGCGACGATTGATTTCAAGAGAGTAGCTCTCTTCATCGGTTAAACTCCTCCATGTTGCACATTGTTCCCTGAGCTAGGCCCCTCATTGCGAACGGTTGCCTTTGCCCTCCCGACAGACGCAGCAACCGATCATAGGGGCCGCGTCCGAAGCTAGAACGAACGATCGCGTTTTTCGCGATTAGCCCGCATTCATTCGACGACTTGAAACAATCAGATGGGTGAAGACGATGATTGTCTCTCCGTCCCATCTCCGCCCAAAGTCCCCGGCTTAAGTTCAGCATAGACCGGCCGAGCAGGCAACTACCGGTAATGTTGTGCCGCCCGGATGATCGATCGTTTCGCGACGCAAAGAAAAAAACGTCGGCGATGTCTCGAACCGATCGAGCATCGCCCGCTGGGCTCCATCGCGAAAAGTTCTACACTGCAACCGCCAAAAAGGCTCCGGTGCGAAACATCTTTCAAAACTGAACCGCTCGACCGTTGGTTCCGTCACGTTTCCCAGCCACTTTGACACACAATTTTTATGACCCTGGTTTTGTATTTTAGTGCCCCAGCGCAAGCGGCGGATTATGCACTGGCGCCTTGGCGAGTCAACTCAGCCATCCCTGCGCAAAGAAAAAACGCCGGCCCGACGGATCAGGCCGGCGCTGGAATGCCTCTCGTCGACCGGCGCTACTCGTCCGACGTTGAGTAAATCTTCTTCGGGTTCACGCCCGGCTCGAACGTGTCAGGATCAGCACTAGTGAACTCGTAGACCGCGAAGGTGAACTGACCGCACTGGCCGAATTCATCGCATTTGATCGGACCACTGATGCCATCGAACGCCGGCGTGGCAAAGACCGCATCTCGCACCGCCTTGCGCCCGATATAGGTGTTGCCCGCATCATCGGTGACAGCGACCTTCTCGATCGCCTCGGACAGGATCCGCGCGGCGTCGTAGGCATGGGCATGGAAGCCCTGAATCGGCGCCTCGCCAAACATTTCCTTATAGGTTGCCACGAGCTTGGGATAATCCTCGCCCATCGCTTCCACGGACACGTCGGGGAAGGTGAGTTTGAGCCCGACCACCGAATCGCCGGCCGCCGTGATGAAGTCCTTGGCGAAGATTGCGCCGCCGCCGATCGGGACGATCTTGTCGAAGCCATCGATATCCTTCATCTGGCGACTCAGATGGCCTGCCGCCGCGACGAAGACCGGGAAATAGACCACGTCGGGCTTGGCCGAGGCGACCCGGGTCAGGACCGGCCGCATATCGACATCGACCGGGGACACCGCCTCTGCGGCCACGATTTCGCCGCCCCTCTTCTTGAACTCCTTCTCAAAGACCCGGACGAGCTGCTCGGCATAGGGCGAGCCGTCATGGATGGTGGCCGCCTTGCGGAAACCCTCGATGTTATACATCCATTCGGCATCGCCAGCGCCCTGCAGATTGTCGCTGTAAATCGTGCGGGCGTAGCCGCCGTAATCGGGGCCCCGATCGGGCGCGGTCAGGCGCGGCGCGGTGGTCGCCGTGCCGATATTGACCATGCCGGCCTTCCACAGGATCGGCGCTGCCGGGGTCGCGGCGCTGGAACAGGCCGGGCCGATGACGCCGACGATGTTCTGGTTGGCCGCGAGTTTGGTGGCCGCGTTCTGGCCGCCCTCGGCGCTGCACTGGTCGTCCTCGACGATGAAGCGAACCGGATGGCCCGCGATCATGTTGCCGTGATCCGCGAAGTAGACCTCGGCGGCCCGCTGCGAATCGAGACCCAGTGCCGTATCCGGCCCCGAGATGACCCAATAGCCGCCGATCAGGATCGGCTGACCCTTGTTGACCTTCACGATTCCGATGTCGTCAGAGATGGTGATGTCGGCCGTTTCGGCCGCCATCGCCGTCGATGTGGCCGCGGCAAGTGCCACCGCTGCCGCGAAAGTGAATCTGCGCATTAGACGTGTCTCCTCCCAGAGATTGTCGCACCGGTTCTTGTGTTTTATTTTTTCATCGATGCCGCGAAGCAAATTAGAGAACCCGATGCCGAGCCAGGAATCGCCGCGCGGCCGATCCAGACCAGAGGATATCATACTCCATTAAAACTGTGTCAAAACAATGCTGATGTCGGCGGGCGGCGGGTGAAACTCGGCAAAGCGCCGCGTCCGGCTCCACTCGGGCGCGGGTTCGATACGATCCGCTTGATGCAATCCTCCCGCCGCTTCGCTACTCTCGCGGCCTCTGAGCCAGCTCGGGGAGGGGCGGTGGACTTTATCTTCATGCTGACACGCCAGGATCGTACCGTGGTCGACGCGGAACGGGTGCTGGCCGAGGTCTTCGCCATTGGCGTGCGCCATATCGGCTTCAAGGATATCGGTGTCGACCGCACCGTGCTCGATCGGCTCAACCGGACGATCAAGCAGGACGGCGGGACCAGCTATATGGAAGTCGTGAGCGCCACCCCCGAAGCTTGTCTGGCTTCGGCCCGGGTCGCCACGGAGATCGGCGTCGACTGTCTGCTCGGCGGGACCGAGGTCTTGCGCACGATGGAGATCGTCAGCGGTTCGGGCATCGCCTATTTCCCCTTTGTCGGCCGCCCGGAAGGTCATCCGACCCGCCTTGGCGGCGACCCCGCATCGGTGGCAGAGGATTGCCGCAAGGCCGAGGCGCAGGGCTGCGTGGGCGTCGATCTGCTGGCCTATCGCGCGACCGATGCCGACCCGGTCGGTCTGATCGCCTCGGCACGGGCCAGCCTCGCCGGCCGGCTGATCGTCGCCGGCAGCATCGATTCGCCCGAGCGCGTACGCGAGATCGCAATGGCCGGCGCGGACGCCTTCACCATCGGCTCGGCCGTATTCAACGGTTCCTTCACCCCGGACAAGGGCGCGCTCTCCTCCCAGGTCGAGGATATCCTGGCGGCGGTCGAGGCCAGCGCGCGACACACCAAGCAGGGAGCGGTCCCATGACCCCGGAGCAATGTATCGAAGAGCTCGGACTCGCCCTGCCGGATTTTGGCACGAAGGGCTATTACGGCGGCAATTTCGGGACCATGAAGCCCTTCCATATCGAGGGCACGGTGCTGCATCTCTCCGGCCATGTGCCCTGGAAGCCGGAGGGTGGCCTGCTCTATCCCGGCCGCCTCGGCTCCGCCGTGACGATTCCGCAGGGCTACGAAGCCGCGCGCCTGACCGCGCTCAACGCTCTGGCCGGAGCGCGCCACGCGCTTGGCTCGCTCTCGCGCATCCGCTCGATCATCAAGAGCCTCAACTTCGTCGCCTGCGAGCCCGACTTCACCGATATCCACAAAGTGTCGAGCGGCCTCTCCGACCTTCTGGTCGAGGTGTTCGGCGAGGAGATTGGCCTGGGCGGCCGGGCGACCGTCGGCGTTCAGACCTTGGCCGATAACATCTGCTTTGAGACCTGGATTCAATTCTCGATCCGTGACAATTAATCGCCACCGGCTTTCCACCAGTCCCTTCGCCGAATTTTTCTCCCGACCATCCGAAAGCGCCCGCGACCATGAGAGATTTCAACCTGCCCGGCCGTTCGCCCGTACTCACCACCGGCGGCATCGCCGCGACCTCGCACCCGGTCGCCACCGTGACCGCCCTGGACGTTTTGCGCGATGGCGGGAATGCCGTCGATGCGGCCGTTGCGGCCTGCGCCGTGCTCTGCGTGATCGAGCCGCATATGACGGCGATCGGCGGCGACTGCTTCGCGCTGCTGGCCAAGGGCGGAGGCGACGAGGTGATCGCGCTCAACGGCTCCGGCCGCGCCCCAGCAGCCGCGACGCCGGCACGCTTGGCCGAGCTGGGTCTGTCCGAAATTCCGCAGTTCGGACCCCATCCCGTCACGGTGCCAGGCTGCGTCGACGCCTGGGCGCGTCTGGTCGAGGCCCATGGCCGCAAAAGCCTGGGCGAACTGCTGGCCCCCGCGATCCGTTGCGCCGAGGAAGGCGTGCCCGTCGCGCCGCGCGTCGCCCATGACTGGGCGCGCGATCTGGTCGCACTCGATCAAGACGAGAATACCCGCCGGATCTATCTGCCCGAGGGGCGTCCCCCCAAGGTCGGCGAAATCTTCCGCCAGCCGCTGCTGGCCGAGACCCTGCGGCGCATCGCGGAAGAAGGCCGCGCGGGCTTTTACGAAGGCCCGGTGGCCGAGGATATGGTCTCCCATCTCAACGCCCTGGGCGGGTTGCATACCTTGGAGGATTTCACCCGGACCGAGGCCAGCTTCGTCGCGCCTATCCGCACCAGCTATCGCGGGCACGAAATCTACGAATGCCCGCCCAACGGCCAGGGCATCGTCGCTCTGATCATGCTCAACATCCTCTCGGGCTACGATCTCGCAGGGCTCGATCCGTTGGGCGCCGAGCGCTTCCATCTGGAGATGGAGGCGGGACGGCTCGCCTTCCGCGACCGCAACACCTTCATCGCCGATCCAGACGAATATGCCGTGCCCGTCGCCGAACTGCTGAGCGAGGAATACGCCGCCGAACTGCGCGGCCATATCGACCGCGACAAGGCGATGGGTGCCTTGCCGCCCTCCTCGCTTCCCGTCCATAAGGACACGGTCTATCTCACCGTCGTCGATGGCGAGCGCAACGCAATCAGCTTCATCAATTCTATCTTCGGCGGCTTCGGCAGCGGCGTCGTCGCCCCGAAAAGCGGCGTCATGCTGCAGAACCGGGGCCATAGCTTCCGCCTCGATCCGACCCATCCGAACTGCATCGCACCGCGCAAACGGCCCATGCACACGATCATCCCCGGCATGGTCTGCCGCGACGGCCATGCGGTGATGCCTTTCGGCGTCATGGGCGGGCATTACCAGCCTTACGGCCATACCCATCTTGTGACCAATGTCATCGATTACGGCATGGACGTTCAGGAAGGCCTCGACTTCCCCCGCGCCGAACATCAGAACGGCATCCTGCGGGCCGAGCCGACAGTCCCCGACAAGACCATCCGCGGCCTCGAAGCCAAGGGCCACAAGATCGAGCGATCGACAGACCCGCTGGGCGGCGGCCAGGCGATCAGCATCGTGCCGGAGTCCGGCGTGCTGATCGGCGGGTCCGATCCGCGCAAAGACGGCTGCGCGCTGGGGATTTGAACGCGTGACGCAGGGAACAGTCGTCGAGGCGCTCGTCACCGCGCTGAAGGCGCGTGGCGTGAAGCGCATGTTCGGCATCCCGGGGGGCGGCTCCAGCCTGGACGTGATCGAGGCGGGCGCCGCCGCCGGCATCGAGTTCGTGCTCTCGCGCACGGAAACGGCGGGCGCCTTCATGGCCTGCGCCACGGCCGAAATCACCGGCGCGCCCGGCGTGTTGCTGACTGGCGTCGGCCCCGGCATGGCCAGCGCCGTCAACGGCATGGCCTATGCCTATCTCGACCGTGTGCCGCTGATCCTGGTGACCGACGCCGCCGACGAGGCCCAGGCCTATGTCACCCATCAGATCATCGACCAGCCCGCCATCACCGCGCCGATCACCAAAGGGCGCCGGAGCTTGAAGGCGGGCGACGGGCAGCGGGAAATCGGCGCACTGCTGGACACCGCCCTGGCTGAGCCGCGCGGACCGATCCATATCGATCTGAGCAGCGCCCAGGCGCGCAAGGCGGCGGGCGCCGCCTCGCCCGAAACCGTCGCGGCATCGGTCGCGGTGTGGAACGAATCGGACCTCGCCGCGGCGCGCGCCCTGCTGGCCGAGGCGCGCCGCCCCGCAATCGTCGCCGGGGTCCAGGCGACCCGCAGTGCCGATGCCCTGCGTGGGCTTGCCGAAGCACTCGCCTGCCCCGTCTTGACGACTTACAAGGCCAAGGGCTGCATGGCAGACAGCCACCCGCTCCAGGTCGGCCATTACACCGGCGGCGAGGCCGAGGCGTCCTGTCTGCGCGAGGCCGATCTGATCCTACTGTTCGGCTTCGATCCGGTCGAAGCGATCCCCCAGCCCTGGCGCTACGAAGCGCCGATCCTGGAGATCGGCGCTGCCGCCAGCCTGCCCCATTACCGCACCCCGGACATTTCCCTGATCGGCGATATAAACGGCGCGGCCGCAGCCCTGCGCTGCGCCAACCGGCCGTCGGACTGGACGACAGCGGAAATCGAGGGCCATCGCGCCGCGATGCGCACAGCTCTCCGGGCCCCGGCGAAAACCGGCATCCCGTCCTGGCATCTGGTGGAGAGCCTGGCGAAAGCCGCCCGGCCCGGCACGCGCGCCACGGTCGACGCGGGCGCACATATGTTTTCAGCCATGGGTTTCTGGGCGGCGGAGGAGGCCAGCGGCACGCTCATTTCCGACGGGCTTTCGACCATGTCATACGCCCTGCCCGCCTCCATCGCCTCGTCCTTGGCCGAGCCGGATCGCCCCGCCCTCTGCATGACCGGCGACGGCGGGCTGATGATGGTGATCGCCGAGCTGGCGACGGCGGCCGAACGAAATCTCGATATCCTGGTCGCCGTGTTCAACGATGCGGCGCTTTCGCTCATCGACATCAAACAGGCCGCGCTCGGCATGGAAAGTCGGGGCGTGCGCTATCCCGGACCGGATTTTGCCAAGGTTGCCGAGGGTTTCGGTTGCCGGGCCTGGCGGGTCGAGGATCCGACCGCCCTGGACGGCACCATCGCCAAAGCGATGGCCATGACGGGCCCCCGCCTGCTCGACGTCCGGATCGATCCGTCGATCTACCCGGCACAGATCAAGGCGCTGAGAGGCTAGAGAGCCGACGCTTGAAACCAAGATCGGGCTCGCAGCCCGTGCTATTCAATAGGTCGAAGACAATCCAAGAGGGGGAAAACACATGACTCGCATCACGCTTCCGCTGGCCGCGCTCGCCGCTGTCGTCCTTGCCGCCACGCCGGCGCTGGCCCATCCGTTTCACGCCGGAAGCGTCGGGTTCTGGGCCGGCCTATGCCATCCCTTCGGCGGGCTCGACCATCTGCTGGCCATGATCGCTGTCGGCCTTTGGGCGGTGCAACTAGGCGGACGGGCGCTCTGGGCCGTGCCCGCCAGCTTCGTCCTCGCCATGCTGGCCGGCGCGGGCATCGCGTTCGCCGGAATCGCCATGCCCGCCGACGAGTTCGGCATCGCCGGATCGGTCATCCTGCTCGGCCTGCTGATCGCGGGCGCGGCGCGCGTGCCTACCCTGGCCGGTTGCGGCGTCGTCACGGTTTTTGCCCTGTTCCACGGCCAGGCCCACGGCTTGGCAATGCCGGCAACGGCCAGCCCCCTGCTCTACGGCCTCGGCTTCG
>Ga0115002_10003940_pt1 | contig 18287 bp, 19 predicted proteins | sample ArcticOcean_MG_C_8_FD_89576 | JGI IMG/M metagenome (GOLD analysis project Ga0115002, IMG submission 89576) | Marine microbial communities from western Arctic Ocean - ArcticOcean_MG_CB11_86 | ecosystem: Environmental > Aquatic > Marine > Oceanic | place: Arctic Ocean: Canada Basin | collected... | reverse complement strand
CGATGCCATCGCTACCCGCCACCGCGACGGAAAAAGCATCATGGATCAAATGGCTCGATTCGCTCCGGCCTACGGCATGATCGGAACTCTCATGGGACTGATCATGATGCTTTCAGATATGTCCGACCCCTCTGGTATTGGTGCCGGTATGGCGATCGCGTTAATCACCACGCTCTACGGTGCAATTGTAGCCAACGTCATTTTTTCGCCCTTCGCGGAAAAACTTGGCCTGCTCAATAAGATGGAACTCATCTCGTTGGAAATCGTCGTGCGGGGAATTATGGCTATCCAATCCGGCGAAAATCCGCGAGTCATCGAACAAAAACTCAATACGTTCCTACCTCCCAAACTCCGACCGTCACAAGAAGAAGCAGCCTAACTAAGTACTACAAAAAAGCAACGAACTATGGCATTGGAAGAAGACGAAGGCATCGAAATCCCAGAAAGGGTTGTCACGTTCGGCGATATGATGTCTCTGCTTTTAACGTTCTTCATCATGTTGGTCTCCCTTTCTGAGATCAAGGAAGAAGAACGCTTTCAGGCTCTCGTCGAATCCTTCCGCCAACAATTCGGACACGAAGCGTCCATGAACAGCATGGCGCCCGGAAGACTCAAACCTCGACACTCAATGTTGAACAGCTTGGCCACTACAGGTCGAGCCAAAAGAAAAGATACGATGAAAGGCGGAGCCAAAGTCGAAGATCCCGTTGGCGAAAACAAACGCGTCGTGACTGTCCGACCTGGTCAACACGCCGCAATCGCAACCCTCTTGGTCTACGATGAATCGGAATTCGAACTCTCCAATAAACATAGCGATGGCCTACGAGAAATCGCGAGAATGATCGACGGCAAACCACAGAAAGTCGAAATTCGAGGTCACACCTCAAAACTTCCAATCAATAGTTCACAATCGTTTGACGATCGCTGGCACCTCGCCTACCTACGATCCAGAAACGTTATGAAGTACCTCGTCGAAGAATTAAATATCGACAAAAACAAAATTCGCATTTCGGTCGCTGGAGCCAATGAACCCATGCACATCGGCACCGACCCCGAAAAGATGAAATTTAACTCGCGCGTTGAAGTGTTCCTTCTGGAAGAAGTAACCAGTGATTTTACAGGCACGGAAGCTGAACGGCAGGAGCGGTTTGTTACACCGCCACCATCCTAGAGTACCCACTCGACTCGACCGGACAGAACCATGGCTGATAATCCAACTCCAGAAACTGAACAGATTTCACCTCCCAAAGGTGGCTCCATCAAAAAACTCATTGTCGTGGCATTTGTCGGCCTTCTGATCGTCGGCGAGTGTGTTGTCGTCTACTTCATCTTGCCATCTCCAGAACAGCTAGCAGCTCACGGCGGCAATATTGAGGAAACCGATCCAGAAGAGGAAAAGGAACGAAAGCTATTAATGACACCGACTTCCGAACTGGAACTCGGGTCGTATAGCATCGCGAAGCACATCGCTTCTTCCAACACAACTCTTCGAATCGACTTCACACTTGTGGGCACAGTGCTCACCGAAAAGACCCAAGAAATCTCCGAAGTGCTAGCAGTAAACAAGCATCGTCTTCGAGAAAAAGTGGTCTTAGAAATTCGTGCTGCTGAAATTAGTGACCTAATGAATCCAGGGTTGGGGTTGATTAAACGGCGGATTTTGGAGAAAAGTAACTCTCTGTTTGGCGATCCAGTGTTCCACGCAATCGTAATTAGCGATTTCTCCTTCATGGAACAGTAGAATTGACGCCTGTTGACGACCCTTTTACCAGACACACTAGCCAGTGAGGAATGGATTCCCATGGCCGACGACCAAGCCCACCTCGACCCAAACGAACTCAATCAACTTGCAGGTGGCGATGCGCCTTCACCGGTAAACTCATCCGCTGACGCTACGACAACTCAAAGAGCGAACGAGTCGTTGGACGACGTCCAAGTCTTGTTGAATCAAGCGAACCAGGCGATGACATCTGTGCCTGCGGGGGAAGAACCGGAACGATTCGAGTTTCGGGATCTGAAGGGTACAAAACCGACGACAGATAAGGCGACTCTGGACTTACTCCAAGACGTGGAATTGGAGCTCAAGGTCGAGTTAGCCCGAACAGAGATGTCAGTCGAAGAAGTATTGAACCTCGGCAACGGTTCCGTAGTTGCGCTGGACAGGCTGGCGGGAGATCCCGTCGATGTAATAGTCAACGGTCGCCTCATAGCTCGTGGCGAAATTGTCGTGATGAACGATAACTTTTGTGTCCGCGTAACACAGTTAATCGCCGGAGATGAAGTAGAGTAATTGGAGTCACTAGGAAGGTGGCTCTCAACGGCAACGTATTGGCGTTCACTTGATGTCCAACGATTATCATTCTGAACGCAACGGACAATGATGTAGAGACCGGTACACGATCATTATCGAATTTTCCCGGCTACATCTTAAATCAAAATTTTCGTTGGATGGAAAGAGGCAAGGATGCCCAAACCACCAATTAATCGACGAGTTCTTCTTGCCTTTGCACTTGCGATTGGCTGTTGCGCGATCGCCCCATTTAACGTTGTCCAACTTGCAAATGCGCAATCACACAACGATCAATACAGTGATCAATACAATCAGCAATTCAGCGATCGCAACCCGCGAATCGTTTCGCCTGGTTTCGAAATAACGGATAACCAGTCGGTACAAAATAACTACTCGAACCAACGGCAGTCGACTCAAGTCCCGCATTGGTCTGAGAAATCCGCCTTGCAACAGCAACCGATCGTTCGAGCTCAACATTCACCGAACGAAGAAAATGTCGGACAATTCAACGATTCGATTCCAATAACCCTGCCGGATCCCAATGGGGATTCGCCGCCAGAGGTTCAACCGGCAAGTTCCAAGAATCGAGTTCTCACGACGGTGACTTCCAGCCTGGTAATCGTTATCAGTTTGTTTCTCCTACTGATTTGGCTCACTCGACGAACCATGCCCAAGAGTAATTATCAGTTGCCAAGTGAAGTTGTTGAGACGCTTGGACGAGCAACGCTATCCAACCGCCAAGCAATGCAGCTGGTCAAAGTCGGCAGCAAGCTCATTCTCCTATGCGTCACGCCCACAGGTGCTGAAACGCTTACGGAAATCACAGATGCCGACGAAGTCCAACGCCTGATCGCCTTGTGTCAAACGGGGCAGGGGACGAGCATCACCTCGTCGTTTCGACAGGTCCTTCACCAGATGGGAGAAGAGCCAGCCCCGGCCGGCTTCCTTGGAAACGATGAAGATAGTACAGACGAGGCAGCCCCAACCGCTTCTCGCATGGAGAACTACCATGCCTAGCAAAACCGCCGAGTTCGCCTGCGTTTTCAATCGCGCATCCACACCACTCGTCACCACATCAATGGTTACCAGAGTAACTCTCTGGCGAGTTGTAGCTTTACTTGTATTCATCTGCGTTTCGCCAGCGTTATTGTTCGCTCAAGTAGAAAACCCAACCATCTCGCCCGGTATGATTCCCAATGGGGTCAACGGCCAAACAGCACCAGCCACAGATGCCGTCACGAATTTCTTGACGCAAGGTCCAGACGTGTGGACAAGTCCAGATGGGCTGACTTCGTCACTGCAAATCATGCTTCTGCTCACGGTTCTTAGCCTTGCGCCAGCCATCTTGTTGATGACGACCAGCTTTGTGCGGATTGTTATCGTACTCGGCTTGCTACGTCAGGCGATGGGAACTCAGCAGGCTCCGCCCAGTCAAGTCATCACCGCGTTGGCGTTGTTCATGACTTTGCTGATCATGACGCCGGTTTGGACCCAGGTCTACAACGACTCCATTGCTCCTTACACTGACCCGACAGTAGAAATGTCACTGGAGGAAGCTTGGGGCAAAGGAATTCGTCCTATTCGTCAGTTCATGGCAAAGCAGATCGAAAACGCCAAGAACACGCAAGATGTTTTCATGTTCTATCAATACCTGCCGCAAAGCTACGATCCCCCGCAAAGCTACGACGACGTTCCACTGCAAGTCTTATTACCAGCATACATGTTGAGTGAATTAAAGACGGCGTTCTTGATTGGATTCAATATCTATTTGCCGTTTCTAATTCTGGACATTGTCATTTCCAGCGTGACGATTTCGATGGGTATGCTGATGCTACCGCCCGTGATGATTTCACTCCCCTTCAAGTTACTCCTTTTCGTTCTTGTCGACGGCTGGAACTTGGTGGTGCAGATGTTGATGAACAGCTTTATGCCGTTTTCGTGACGATTGCTTAACACGACTCGTTTCGAATTAACATAGGATTGGGAAACAAAATGGATCCAGACTCAGCAGTCGACTTAGGCCGAGAAGCAATGGTCACCGCGATGATGCTCGGCGCGCCCGTATTACTTGTCGGCGTGGCGGTCGGTCTATTGATTGGACTGATCCAAGCGTTGACTCAAATCCAAGATCAGACGGTCTCATTTGTTCCCAAGATCGTGGCGATGGTTGCTGCGTTGGGCGTTTGCCTTCCTTGGCTACTACAGATGATGATGGACTATTCGACCAATCTCATTCAGTCCATTCCAGAGCGGCTTCTGGGTGGCTAAAGGTAGGTCGCATTGATTGCTGGTTTGTTAGAACTGTATTTAGATCAATTCCTGATCTTCGTCCTCGTGATCACTCGAATGAGTGGATTAATGATGACGGCTCCGATCTATGGTACCCAAGCCGTTCCATTTCAAGCGCGAGCGTTCTTAACTATCGCGATGGGAGTTCTCATTGCGCCGCTCTATTGGGGCGAGCCGATTGTTTTGCCCAACACGGTGATCAACCTCGCGATTTTAATGGGTCACGAAGCGATTATTGGGTTATCACTTGGCCTCGCCGTTCTTATTCTCTTCAGTGGACTTCAACTGACGGGGCTGATGATTGGTCAAATGAGCGGGATGCAATTGGCTGACCTCGTCGATCCAACCTTTAACGAGAACGTGCCGGTTTTTGGACAGCTGATGAATTTCCTTGCCTTGGCCGTTTTTGTTACCATCGACGGTCACCGACATCTAATGAACGCGCTGCTCGAAACATTTCGGTGGATGCCACCGGGCGAAGCCAGAATCTCGAAAGAACTGGTCGAAGCGTTATCCGAAGTAATGTCGATGAGTTTCGCGATGGCAATTCGAGCTGGTGCTCCAATCATCATTTCGCTCTTCATTTCGATGTTAATCATGGGTTTGATCAGCCGCACGTTGCCGCAACTGAACGTCATCGCTGTGGGCTTCAGCCTCAACTCTTTGATCCTGATGATTACACTCTCAATTTCGCTGGGCACCGCCGCATGGATTTTTCAAGAACAGACCAGCACAGTCATCGAGTCGATCCAAACGGCTTTAACAAGTAATTGACGCCTAGTGAACTCAACTGATGCCAGAACAATTTGGTGAAAAGCAATACGACGCCACACCTCATCGACGCCAAAAGGCGCGCGAGAAGGGGCAAGTTGCAAAGAGCCAAGATCTAACGTCTGCCATTCTATTACTAGCAGCATTGCTGACACTAATGTGGTTGGGCCAGGGGATCGGCGATTGGTTTGGCTGGTTTGCAAGACAGCAGCTCGGCAATCAACCGGCACTTTCGATCAACCAACACACTATCAACCTTACCATTTACGACCTCCTTATTCAGTTGGCTAAACTGATGTTGCCGTTGATGGGAATCATGCTGCTGGCAGCGATTGGCTCAAATCTCGGCCAGATCGGCTTTCTATTTTTGCCAGACAAACTTTCCTTTGATGGCAGCCGTATCAATCCACTCGCAGGGGTGAAACGCCTCTTTGCAATGAGTAATTTCGTGCGACTGGGATTCGGTATTTTCAAAATAGCAGTTATCGGTACCGTCGGGGTTGTCAGCGTCTGGGCAGATATCGAAAACGTGATGAGGATCACCAGCGCCACGCCCATTGCGATCGGTGCGTTTCTGGTAGAGATAGTTCTTTGGACATGCCTCAAGATCGGCATCGCACTGCTGATTTTGGCATTAATGGATTACGCCTATCAGGTTTGGAAGTACGAAGAAGACCTGAAGATGACACACCAAGAAATGAAGGACGAAGTCAAACAATTGCAAGGCGACCCCCAAATGGTCGCTCGCCGTCGCGCCGTACAAAGGCAACTCGTACTAAACCGAATTAAATCGGGAGTTCCCAAGGCAGATGTGGTGGTCACCAACCCCACGGAATTGGCGATCGCGATTCAATACGATCCCGAGACAATGGCGGCGCCCGTCGTTGTAGCGAAGGGAGCGGGTGTGCTGGCTCAACGCATTCGAAGAATGGCGTTGGAAAACGGGATTCCGATCGTGGAACGAAAGGAACTAGCGCAAGCCCTGTACAAGCAGGCAGACGTAAACCAGCAGATTCCTGCAGACCAATATGCCGCAATGGCGGAGGTATTGAAATACGTCTACGAATTGCAGGGGAAAACTCTTCCTACAATGGACGCCGCATAGCTCAGATCGCATTGCTCAGATCGCATTGCTCAGATCGCATTGCTGAAATCGCATAGCTGAAATCGCATTGATGAGATCGCTTACTGAGACGGAATCCTGTAACTCAGCCAGCGCAATTGGCAGGAATCTCCATCATGGGATCGAGTCTATGCCCTTGATCAATTCGATAAACAACCTCAAAAACGACTCGGTTGCTATTGATAACCCGCGGAGTCACGCGATAGATACTGCCTGTTATCAGCTCCACCGACTTGACCGTCGGCAAGTTAAACTCGACCTGCACAAAGGTCGGAACTTGACTCATCACAAACGTCGCGTGGTACTTGGAAATCTCCACAAGTACCGACGGCACCACTTTCTGGGGAGCGTCGCAAGCTCGCACATCGATAGAATCAAGGCATTGAACTGCAAACGTCTCGCTCTTCTTCCGTTCGACGTTGCCGTGTGCTCGAACTGGCTCATCCAACGGCGGGAGCTGGACGAGGTTGTTAATCACTGGCCCCAGAAACAAGACGCAAATCATCAGCCCCAAAAAGATTCCAATCAGATCGGCGCAGATGTCCATTACCGAACACGAACGCCAACAAAACGGCTGAGTTGCTTCGTCAAAGGCGACGAGGAATAAGACGATGAGTGCTGGCCCGACGAAGAGTCCCCGCTGTTCCCAACAGCCGATGTACCATCGCCGTGTCATTTGCTCCGCCCATGCAAGCACGGCTGAAATCAATAGAGCACTATACAGCATGCAATGGACTAGTTTGTCGTCGATGTGAACATCGTTGCCGGGGAACCAAAGTTCCTTGCCATCGTACAGCTGGATCGGTACGTGCGTGACGAACACAACGAACATAAATAGTCCGCCGAACGTTCGACAGTAAAAGGACTCTGACGGTGCTTTAGCCGTTTATTGACCAGTCATCACTGGTACCCACGATGCAAATTTTCGGCACAAATTCGAAGTCGAATATCTTGGCCGTTTTACCCCTAGACCCGAGAATTCGTTCGACTCGACACCTCGCGTCGAAACTCACAGGTCTCCAATTCAGTGCCTCATCCGCAGACTGTTACATTTAAACATAGCCCCGAACATTCGACGAGGCGATTTCGCAACAGCAGACAGCGCTCAATTCATCAATTGATATCGCTGTGTATCGATTATTCCCATTGGTCGAACGATACGTTCCGCAGGATCCAGAAAATCGAACTTGGCAATCGAATTTGGTCACGTCAATTCGCTCTAGATCCTTAATTCCGGCGCCGTTGGTAACAATTAAACCGAATGCCCGAGGCCTAATTCCAATTATCAATTCTCTGACTGCCATGCAATCGCCAAGCGACAAGGCATCTGTTGATCGTGTCCTAAAATTACAAGTGACTACCGCTGCGTTCGCGTCGCATACCAAGATCGCTTTTGATACGAGCAGCAGCGCGAATAAAGCAAACCATACGATTCAGAAGACCACGAATACAATCGGCGTTAATCCCGACGGCATCAATGTCAGGCGGATTGCTAATCGCTCAAAGATTTGTGAACTTTACTTACGGAAAACCGAGCCATGCCCATTCAACGAAAACTACTTGCTGGTTATGCCATTGCCTGCCTGATAGTACTTGCACAGGGCTGGCTACTAAGCCATTACTCGCAACAAGCCGAGTCCGTAAATGAGCGAGCTCGGCGTCTTGCAACGGCGCAGGATGCCGTCGTCAAAAGCGGTGAAGTCCTATTCCAGATCCAAGCCAGCATTGATCAAATCGACGACGCTCCCGATACGAAACACTCAAGTCTCGATTCGTTCGACTCGCTTGCAAAACTAGCATTAGCTTTGGAAAGCCAGCAAGCGAACCTCAGCGCCGCAGTCTCCACACTGCACCTAGACTTCATCGACCAAGTAGCGATGTTTTCAAATCACGTGGACGACTTTCATACTGCAAGTCGAAACTTACATAAAGCGGCTCGACAAAACGAACATTCCAAGGTGCAAGTGTACCTAACCACATTGTTCACGTTTGCCGATCGCTCCGTGGCGGCAAGTCAAACGATTCACGACAAACTGCAGCAAGAAGTGGACGTCGTTTCAAAGTATCGCGAACAGATCGCCAGCAAGTCTACGTTCGTCGGTTGGATCGCCAGCGGCTTGGCCGTCGGATTCCTTTCGCTCTTCGCTTTAATATTCGCCAAAGACGATTCGCGTCTGACGCTCCTCGAAGAAGCTCGACAATTGCAAGCCAACAAAGAACAGGAACGAAAGAATCAAGGCGGACAAGACGCAGTGCAAGCGAACCCCGCCATCCACAATCACGATAACTCCGCCGTTGTCGATATGCCAATCGACATCGACGCAAGCAACTTTGAGCTGAATGATGCCGAGGTCATTCAACAAGTACTTTCCTATTACGAGGACTTAGAGCAAGCCTTGGAAGAACAGGAAGAAACCAGCCGAATATTGGCGGCGATCGATCTCGACGACGAAGAGGCCGACTTGGCAACAGTCCGCGAGAACTTGAAGAAGGCAATTGAACAATCTCAGCGAAGTACCAACCGGGTTTCAACGGCCATTCAGTCGATGAAATCTATCTCGCTATCGCAGCCGCACGTTCCGGCTCAACAGCAAACTGCCGAGCTCGCGACTTCCGACTAACGATCAACGAATCTGCTTAGTAATTCGACGTTGCGACTAAACACTTCGCTCGATAAATAGCGAGCTCCTTTCGCTATTTTCGGCTCGCCCACTAGCCGCTCCCCATTGTAGACACTCACCCATCGCCCTTCCGCATCCACCTGTTTTACGATGCGAGTCACGTCCGCTCTCAGATCCAAATAGTCCAATGCGATAACGCGTTTTCGACCGCTGACACGATCGTCGTGAGCTTTTTGCAGTTTGTCGACCCGAGCATCAATTTTCCAACCGTAATGGCTAGGAAGCTTGGAGTCGTCGTAAGTCAAACTGTAAATCTTTCCACTGCGTGTCATGTACAGAGGCTTATTCGATTTCAATTCGTAGTAACGCGCTAGACGGCCATCTGGTAGTCGCGACTTTCTCAGATATTCGAGCGTCGGCAAAATGGGAGCAAGAAATTTTTCATCGGCCGTGACGTCGTAGATTAGCATTAACGTTTCCACAACCTCCTGAGACTCGTCGCTCGCAATCGCTGGCGGCTCAAACGGCCGGGCCCAAATCGGCTGCATGCTGTAGTTGTACTGTTGGGACCAACCAGGTTGTGGCAGAGGCATCTGCGCCTGGATCAGAAAATCGCCGAGGCGGCTCAACGACTTCAAGTATTTTTGTCGTCGTAAACCCGATAGGCGTCACGCAGTGTTTCGGCGACGTATCCGGTTACATTGTCGTTGATCGTATACATATTCCAGTATTCTTTGATACGGCCTTGTGTACGCCAATCGTAATCGGGATAGCCAGCAGACTTGGACGACAGCACATCGCCCTCCGAGCTTACTGGACCAGACCAAACTTGCGGAAAACCACCGTTGGGAAATTGAGCGGCCAGAAGACTTTCGAGTGCCACGGTTGCCGATTCGTGAATCTGCGGATCTTGAAATTTCAAAGCGTTATCGAGTGCCACCATTAATCGAATGGCTGATTGCGTTTGGCCATCGTCCAACGACGAGTAGTTTCTTTCTCGTCCTTTGCCATTTCCATACAGTGCAGCTCGATTGCTTTTCGGATCAAAGTCGATCGAATTCGTCCAACCACCCGATTTCAGCTGACCGTACACTAACGCTCGGCCCGCCGCAGTTGCGTACCGCAAGTAGGAAGGCTCGCCCGTGACCTCGTACGCTTTCAAATAGGCCATGCCAACTGTTGGCGTCGCTGGCGGTTGCACCCAAACTTGAGTGTCCGATGCCAAGCCTTCGCCCCAACGTTGATTTGTGTCGAGGTTGAAGTGGTAAACGTAACCTCCGTGTCGCGCTTGAGTGCTATAGAACTCGATCGACTTCTTCAGCACAAGAGATGCCTCGAGCTGAAGCGAATCACCCTCCGCCAAACACACGGAAGGGGTTGAACAACTAACCAAGAACAGCAAAACAAGTGTGCAGCGAATCGAAAAAACTCTGGAGTGACAGCAAGTCGTTTGAAGAATACTCATTGGAACCTCCAGTAATGACAACGGCGAGACTAATAGCCGTATCGTTCGATGAAACCACTCCACCGCTCTTTGATTTCCTCGCGCAATTCGTCACTCAATTCATGCTTATTGGTTTTGTAGTCTTTTTCATTCGCAACTTTGGCTGTCAACAGTTCCCGTATCGACTCGAAGTCGCCCAGATCCAAATGACTATAAATCCGTTCCAGTTCCTCGACCGGATTCTGGACTAGATCTTCGTATTTGACTTCGACCAACCGATCTTCTGGAATCGCTGGACGCTGCTTCTCAAATCCGTCGTACATTCGTTCAAACGCGGAAAATATATATTCGTCCAGCTCCCGAAAATGCGGACGCTGCATTCCCTGAATGTCGTCTAGCCTCTGCCAAAGCCGCTGAGTCGAAGGGAATACTACATACGGATCGCGGACAATGTGAATGAACTTGGCATCGGGGAACAATTCGTAAATCGTTTGAATTCGACCCGTGTGCGGAGGAGACTTGAGAATCAGCGGCTTGCCAGTTCGATATGTCACGACTTTCATGAAATCGAGTAACGCTTGTTTCCAGCTCGCCATTTCCTTGTCACTCAACCCTTCCATATTCAACGTTGCGACATCGCTCGCAGTATTTGGAAACGCCATTCGCACGTAGGGAGTTCTCACACCCATAGCACAAAGTGCGAATTCGTCTTCTTGGGGCCGATTCCAGCCGCTCTCCATGTTGTCCATCGGTCGCTTATTGGGAATCAAAAAATTCCCAAACGATGTGATCAAACCCTCGGTTAGCAAGAAAAAGTGCGGTGCAAAACATTGATACGTCGTCGGATAGCCGTAACGCTCGTCCAGCACCATCAATTCGTGTAAGTACGTCGTTCCACTTCGCCAATGCCCAACAATGAACACAGGCGCTTTGACTTCGGTTTTCGCCACCGCTCGCCCGTGAATCAAATTCGTGAGCCCACGGAAAAGTGAATTAAAGACAGAGAACACGGTAATGGCGAAAGCCGTTGGCGCGCGAAACGGATGAATTCGAAAACCGTTGCTAGCAAGCATCCCCATCCATTTGCCAAATGGCATACCGTGCCAAAACCGCGGTGCCCAAGTGGGATAATTGTGCTGGCCAAGTTTTACCTTGCGGGGCGACTTTTTTGGCTTGTCATCTGTCGGTTGCGTCATGAACAGTCGTTTCGATTGCTAGCAATTAGGCGAAGCACCCACGCAAGCCATGAAAGCATTAGCATTGACGCAGGCTCATTTGTTTTGACAAACATAACATTGTACTCCGAATCGGATTTTCACGTAACGTCCATGACGTAAACGCAACTCCTAAAACGACTTGACGAGCGGCGTGAGGGCGAAGATCAAACGGCTTCCGGGAATTCGCTTAACTCAAATTAGACGTCACGGGTATTTGGCAGACGGTCCCAATCATATCGCGTCCAGCGATTTGAGGGACCGTAGAGTCAAATGCCCAATTCGGGGAAATTGAAGTAACAGAATTCCTGGAAGGCCAAAAAAAAACGGCTTCGCGTCGATATCTTTAGCTCGTTCTTCAGCGAGCCTTTCCAAGGGTCACTCGATATTCCAAGTCCGAAACGGGGTGGACAATTAGCACACAATAATTTACTCTCCGCCGCCACCACTCGGGAGCAAATCTCAATTTGCCTACGAGGGTGGCTCAGCATTGCAAATTAATCGCCTGCTGAAATGACTTTTCATTCACTTCATCAACATTGCAGAACATGTCTTCCTTATCACGTTGGAGAGATCTGATCTTGCCCGTCGGCATGATTGCTAGTTTGCTAGTAATCATGGTGCCGTTGCCGCCGATGTTGATGGACATCATGTTAGCTTGCAACATTACGGTCGCGGTGATCGTTTTGTTGACAACAATCTATGTGAGAACTCCTTTGGAGTTCAGCATTTTTCCTTCGTTACTATTGGCGACAACTCTTGGCCGCTTAGTTTTGAATGTAGCGACAACACGATTGATTCTCACTCGAGCCGGTGAAGACAAGCTGATGGCGGCGGGTGGAGTGATCATGAGTTTTGGAGATTTTGTCGCCGGTAATCAAATTGTTGTCGGAATCATCATATTCGTGATCATTGTCGTGATTCAGTTCATGGTTATCACGAAGGGTGCAACGCGGATCAGTGAAGTCGCAGCGAGATTTGCATTAGACGGTATGCCGGGACGTCAGATGGCGATCGACGCGGATCTGAACGCGGGCATTATCGACGAGAAGCAAGCACAGCACCGTCGCGAAGAGATAACGCAACAAGCAGACTTTTATGGAGCCATGGATGGTGCCAGTAAGTTTGTTCGGGGCGATGCGATCGCGGGCATCATAATTACATTGATAAATATTGCTGGTGGATTGGTGATTGGTGTATTCCAATTGGGAATGTCGATCGTTGATGCAGGGCAACTATTCACGAAGCTTACAATTGGCGACGGTTTGGTTAGCCAAGTTCCGGCGTTTTTGATTTCGTTGGCAGCGGGTTTGCTAGTGACTCGAAGTACGCAGTCGATCAACTTGCCAGCCGAATTCATGCAACAGTTGTTTTCTCGCCCCAAGGCTTTGGCAGTAGCAGCCGCTTTTCTCGGTATTTTGATCTTCACCAATCTCCCAAAAATTCCGCTCGTCTTAATTGGTGGTGGTTGTGCTGCATTGTCGATCATTCTCGTGCGGCAGAAGAAAACGGCTGACACTAAAGTAAAACATGACGCAGAACAAGCAGTGGCAAACGCTCCTGCCCAAGAGGAGCGTATTGAAGATTTCCTCGCGATCGATCCAATGGAAGTAGAAATTGGCGTGGGGCTGATTCGGCTTGCAGATCCCAAACGGGGCGGCGACTTATTGCCGCGGATTACGGGAGTCAGGCAACACGTCGCTGGCGAAATTGGCATCGTGTTACCGAAGGTGCGAATCCGCGACAACATGCGTCTTCACGAATACACTTACCGGATCAAGATTGCCAACAATCCGGTCGCGGAAGGCATCGTCTTTCCCGACAAGATGATGGCGATGGATTCTGGCTTTACCACGGGTAAGGTTTCCGGCGAAGAGACTCGAGACCCTGCATTTGGTCAGCCAGCGGTGTGGATAGATCCGGGCGTCAAGGACCGAGCTGAATTGCTGGGCTACACGGCAGTCGAGTCGGCGGCTGTGTTGGCTACTCATCTCCAGGAAGTCGTCCGTCAACACGCGGACGACATTCTAACGCGAGATGCAACAAAGCACCTCATCGATGAATTGCAACAAACCTCGCCGGCGGTTGTCGACGAATTGATACCAGGTCAAATGAAGTTAGGCGAAGTCCAGCAAGTGTTGCAAATGATGCTTCGCGAGCAGGTTTCGATTCGTCAGCTGGCCGTGATTTTGGAAACACTTGGCGACTATGCAGGCCGTACGAACGACCCAATTTGGTTAACCGAATATGTCCGGCACCGTTTGGCACGGACGATATGCACTCGTTATCGCGACGCCGAAAAACGAGTTTTTGTCGTCACTATGGATCCGGCAATGGAAGAACGAATTCAAGCGGGAGTAGAACACAACGACCGCGGTTTGTTTGTTCGCATGTCGCCCGAGGCGATTGAGACCACATGTAAGACGATCACGGATTCGATCGGCAAACTGACTCGAGAGAATCATCGGCCAATCTTATTGGTCAGTCCACAGATCCGGCCTTCGGTAAAACAAATAACTTCGGCCCACATGCCGAACTTGATAGTACTTAGTTACAACGAAATCACTCGCGATACGAGAATTGAGTCGCTAGGGATGGTCAGTGACACGGTGCCAGCGTAATCCGGCACGATCCGATCGAACTAGTCGAACAACTTGAGGAGTATCACAAAGACATGGATGTCAGAACATTTCGCGCCAAATCGATGCAGGATGCACTGAGACGGGTGCGCGATGAATTGGGTCCCGATGCGGCCGTGTTGCACACTCGCGAAGTGCGTGGTGGTAACCTTTGGCGGTGGCTCGTTGGACTGAAACAGATCGAAGTTACAGCTTCGTCGAACGTGAACGTACCGAGTCGGTTTGCTGCCGAAATGGACGAGAGCGACGACGAGTTTGAAATGGCGAACCCAGGTTACGGAGAACAACCCTACGGGGATTCCGATGACGATCGTCCTCAATCCGAATACTACTCGGACGATTACTCACACCAAACTGGCAGCCAACGAGACCTTCCCGATCACAATGCATCCGCCGGGAACTACAACAGCGCGTCCTTCTCAGACACGGTTGGATACGAGGACAACTCGTCGCCACCGCTGCTCGAAAACGATTACGGCGAGAAGTTTCGCAACGATCTGAAATCGGGAATGACGGAACTTCATTCGATGGTGGAAGATCTGTGCAATCAACCTAAGTCGCAGACTCGGGATTTGCCCGAATCGTTGTTCCACTTGTACACCGACCTGATCGACGCCGAGGTGAGTGAAGACCTCGCCCGCGAAATGATCGATCGAGTTCGTGGCGGCAGCAACGGAATTGAACTCGACGATGCAGTACTGCTGAAGGCGAGAATCGCTCGCATGATCGAAGACGAGTTATTGGTCTGCGGCCCAATTCAAGTGACCCCAGGCAAGTGTCGTTTGGTGTCATTAGTGGGACCGACGGGCGTTGGAAAGACGACCACGATTGCCAAGCTCGCTGCGAATTTCCGATTGCGGGAACAGTTGCGAGTCGGATTGATAACGGTTGACACATACCGTATCGCGGCTGTCGAACAACTTCGCACCTATGCCGACATTATCGATCTTCCGATGGAAATTGTCTCGACTCCCCACGAAATGCGGGAAGCAGTGCGACGACTCTCGGACCTCGATCTTGTTCTCATGGACACAGCGGGACGCAGTCCGCGAGACGAAGTCAAAATTCAGGAACTCCGCGCAATATTGGCCGAAGCCCAAGCCGACGAAGTGCACTTAGTGTTGAGTAGCGTATCGAGTTTGGCCAGCATGAAAAAAGCGGCCGAGCAATTTGCTCAAGTGGGAGCGACATCGCTAATCCTCACAAAACTAGACGAAGCAACGGGCCTTGGAAACATCCTGCCGCTGATGCGTAGCTGTCGATTGCCGATGAGTTACGTAACGAACGGACAAAATGTACCGGACGACATCGAAGCGGCGGACCGCCGTAAGCTCGGTCGCACCGTGCTGGGTATCAACGAACGAACCACTTCATAGCCAAACACTTTCAATAGGATACTGTCGCTACAGGGATGGGACAGTAAATTACGGGACGATAAGTCATGCGAGATCAGGCTTTTCAGCTACGCAACTTGGTCAACAAGGCCAACCAACAACGCCAGGAGCTCACCGGACCACGACCGAAATTGGTCGTAGCGATGGGAGGGAAGGGCGGCGTTGGCACTACGACGATCGCAGTTAATGCCGCGGTGGCGATGAGTCTTCAGGGCTCGCGCGTCGTGTTGGTCGACGCGGGAATGTACCGCGCAGACGTCGCAACGATGTGTGGTCTGACTGAACGCCGAACAGTCGCTGACGTTTTAACCGCCAGAAATGACATTCACGAGGTTCTCGAAAGAGGCCCGGGCGGACTACTCGTTGTCCCCGGACTTTGGGCTCCCGAAAACGTTAAACAGACTGGCGATACCGCTCACCAAAGACTCGTCGATCAACTTGCAACTCTCGGGGACCACGCCGATTTTGTCGTCGTGGATGCTGGGGGTGGCGGTGCCATGGTAAGAAAATTCTGCGAAGTCGCCGAACAGATTCTGATGGTGACCACGCCCGATACCGTCGCAGTCATGGACTCGTACGCAACCATCAAAACACTCATCGCTCCACTGGAACCCGCGTCCGTGCAAATTGTCGTTAACCGAGTTCAGTCGGCGGAAATTGCACAAGATGTAGGAACACGAATCGGACGATCGTGCCGCAAATTCCTCGACCTCGATGTCGACCTTGCCGGCTGGATTCCCACCGCTCGAAACATCGGATTGGGGACAGGACATCAACCATTAGTCATTGAACAATCGGCTTCGTTAACGGCGCTAGCCATCACCAAACTGGCGATGAGTTTGGCGCATACGACGGACCCAAAACCGCGGCGAGCTGCTGCGTAAAACACACTAAAACAGAGACCGTTCAAAAGTTTTTGAGTAATACTGTGAATTCGATTCAACCCAACAGCCAAGTGCTACCGATATCAGGAAAGCGCGTCGTCGCGCCGCTACTAGTTAAAATGTGGCGGTTAGATCAACTTTTCGGCGCAATGGGATATCGAAATGGCTCGAAGGTTCGCAGGATTTTTAGGTATGTTAGCGTTTGCGATTTTAATCGTACGCGGCATCATGACCCAAGCGACCTTACCAGACACTGTCTGGACAGCGACCATCTCGATCCTACCTTTCGCGATAGTCGGCTTACTCCTAGGGCGTATAGCTCAAACTACTGTAAACGAATCGGTACAAGCGACCATTACCGCGGAAGTCAAAAAGCAAGAAACCTTGCACACAGAAGTCGAAGAAGAGGAAGACTTGATTTCCACCTAGGCAGTGGGACGAGCCAACAGGTGAAATGATACACCCGTTTGTACTCGTCTGGACCAAGCTCGCAGGATGCGGGCGACCAACAAATCAATCAACGCTCCCGTTTTGAGCTTATAACAATCACGGAGGATTGCATGGCTACAACCGCTTCACCCTTGGGAGACGTCGCGGAACTTTGGCACACTTACAAGGCCGACTTGAGCAATAAAGAGCTCCGTAACAGACTCGTCGAACGTTATTTACCACTCGTTAAATACAACGGCGAACGGATCTGGGCGAGACTCCCCGAAGGAGTTGAACTCGATGACCTCATCTCCGCAGGCGTCTTTGGCCTCATGGATGCAATCGACGCATTTGACCTCTCTCGAGGCGTCAAATTCGAAACGTATTGCGTACCGCGTATTCGCGGTGCCATGCTCGATGAATTGAGAACCATGGACTGGGTACCGCGACTCGTTCGCTCCAAAGCCAGCAAATTAAACGAAGCTAAAAAGACACTCGAAGCCAGACATGGACGGGCCGCTACCGAACAGGAACTCGCCTGCCACATGGAACTGACGCGTGCCGAGCTCGATAAAATGCTGGCCGAAGCCAACGCTGTTAACCTTATCAGCCTCAATAAAAAATGGTACGAGACGGATAGCTATAAAGACGTCCGCGAGATCGATATTCTCGACGACAAAAAAGGCGAAGATCCGACTCGACGCGTTCACAAGAACGACTTGATGCGATTGGTTACCAAAGGCCTCAACCGAAACGAACGACTCATCATCATCCTTTATTACTACGAGGAATTGACGATGAAAGAAATCGGTGCCACCCTCGACCTCAGCGAAAGCCGAGTAAGTCAAATGCACAGCAGCATCGTCCAACGTCTTCAATTACAACTTGGACGCCGCCGCCCAGAATTTGGCACCTAATCCAATCGAACGGAATCGGTACACCCAAAACCCATAGCTGGACTGGGTGCCGACGAAATTCTATAAAACATCACATCCCGACCTACCTTGTAGGCCGGGATGTTTTTTTAGATGAACCAAGTTAGCAGTTAGCTTTTAGCAGTTAGCTTTTAGCTTTTAGCTTTTAGTAGTTAGTAGTTAGCGATTAGCAGTTAGCTCTTAGTAGAGAAGTAGAGCAGTAGAGAAGTAGAGAAGTAGAGAAGTAGAGAAGTAGAGAGAATTCGTTGTTTCCT